>Ga0310813_10000004_pt1 | contig 275252 bp, 222 predicted proteins | sample YN3metagenome_FD_203086 | JGI IMG/M metagenome (GOLD analysis project Ga0310813, IMG submission 203086) | Soil microbial communities from experimental microcosm in Duke University, North Carolina, United States - YN3 | ecosystem: Engineered > Artificial ecosystem > Soil microcosm >... | reverse complement strand
GTTTATATTATTCTTCAATGGTGGATTTGCGTTTCATTCCTTTCACAGGATTGTAGCCGTTCAATTCTTTGGCATAATAGCCGGTGCCGTCGTAAGGTCTTTTCGCTGTATGACCTTTGCAGGTCTCAGAGCAGGCTCCCTCCAGCTTCCAGCCACAGTCTTCGCAGATAGGCACGTGAATGTTACATTCTGAATTAGCACAGTTGACCATACGGTCGTTGATGTTGCCGCAAACATAGCATTTCGAAATGATAGTGGGATTTACGTTGTTGACATCGATTACTACGCGGTTGTCGAAGACGTAGCATTTTCCATCGAAGTCTTCGCCGCCTGCTTCCATGCCGTATTTAATGATACCTCCATGAAGTTGGTATACATTTTCAAAACCATTTTCCAGCAGGAAGGCGCTTGCCTTTTCGCATTTGATGCCGCCGGTGCAATAGGTCAATACTTTTTTGTCTTTGTATTGCTCGAGCTCTTTGATCTTCGCAGGAAAATCGCGGAAATTGTCGATGTCAAGGGTCACGGCGTTTTTGAATTTGCCTACGCCATGTTCGTAGTTGCTGCGCACATCCAGGATGATCACATCTTCCTGGTCTTTCATTTGTTTGAACTCTTCCGGTTCCAGGTGAATACCAGTGCGCTCATAAGGTTTGATATGTTTGAGGGAGGAATGGACGATCTCAGGTTTTACGCGGACATGCATTTTTTGAAATGCCATTTTATCTGAGTAATCCACCTTGAAATCGGTTTTAGCAAAGCGAGGATCGGCGTGCACGGCAGTCATGTATTTTTCGCAGTCTTCTACCAGACCAGAAACTGTTCCGTTTAATCCTTCACCGGCTACAATGATGCGGCCCCTAAGATTGAGATCGAGGCACAGACGATGATGCTCTTCCCTGAACTGTTCAGGAGCGTCTATCTTTGCATAGCAATAATAGAGCAGGACGCTATACTTATTTTCTTTTTCCATTGAACGGCTTAGTTTCAGACTAAGTGTTTTGAAGTTATGAATTATGAATGTTGAATTATGAGTTGTTATTTATCATTCATAACTCATAATTCAACATTCATAACTTTATTTATTTTACTTTTTGTGCAGGGTTTCCAAAGACAGTTTCGCTGTCTTTTACTTCGGCGATCACTATGGAGCCTGCGCCGATGCGGGCGTTTTTGCCAATCGTAACGCCTGCTACGATGGTTACTCCGGAACCGATGAAAGCTCCTTTGCCGATCTTCGCACCTGCTCCAATGATACTACCGGCGCCGATTTGCACCATATCACCGATCTCTGCATCGTATTCGATCACGGCATTGGAACCAATGATACAATAATTGTTGATCTTGGCATTTGCATTTACAACAACTCCGGCATTGAACATATTGCCATGGCCAATGAAAGCAGAGGGAGCAAGTGAAATGTTTTTATGAAAAGCATTTACCGGCATTACCTTCCGGCGCTCCTGCAGCATCTCCACAAGTGCGGCTTTCAGCTTATTATCGTCTGTAGCTACAAAGGCTTCGCATTTTTTTCCAATCAGTTTTAAAAAACCATCGTTGTCGGTGCTGCCAAGTACGCTTACACCATTGATCTCGGTGTTGTGCAGTTTCGTATCGTCGTCGAGCAGACAGTAGACTATCACATCATTGCTTTGGAAAATATCCAATGCTACTCTTCCCAATCCTTTTGCCCCGAAAATTATTACTGGATTTTCCACTTATATTTTAATAAACTGATAACAACTATTTTACTGTAAATTTAATCTTCTACAGACTCGCAAATATAGGACTAAAATTGTATTATTACAATTAACAATCGCGTTTACAATAGCCGGATGGCTTGTGAATCGCTTTGGTTATGTTGTTAAATTTTTAAAAATACAAAACCGATTGTGAAGGCCTTTGGCTGTTAACAACGTAAAGACATTATGCCCGACAAAACCGAATGGATGAAGCTCCACGAGCAAATGCCCGATGGAGGCCCGATCTACACGGAGACCAATCCAATGGAATTCATTGCAGAACCCTGGAATGCGGTAAGCTCCCTGGCCTTTTTGATTCCTGCTATCTATTGGTTCTGGAAATGCCGTCACCGTTTTTATGAAAACAGTTTTCTTTTAAGCTGCTGTACACTCCTGGCTATTGGTGGCTTGGGTAGTACGTTCTATCATGCTTTTCGTAAATTTCCTTTTTTGCTGATGATGGATGTACTGCCGATCATAGTACTTACGTTGTTGGTGAGCATTTATTTCTGGTTAAAAATTCTTTCCAAATGGTGGCTCCTGCTTCCCATCATTGTGCCCGCCATATGGCTTCGCTACTGGGCCATGATGCAGTTGCCGGCGCACGATGGTATCAACCTTGGGTATTTTATTTCAGGTACATTGATATTTCTGCCTTTGCTTTTTTTACTGATCCGCACCAAATTTCTCAAATGGTATGATATCCTGCTGGCCTTGTCATTCTTGGGCTTGGCGCTATTCTTCCGGAAGATCGATGCATGGTATCCGCCTTTGTTATCAATCGGTACACATTGGCTTTGGCACTTGCTATGTGCAGCAGGAGCTTTTTATCTGGGGAAATATATTTACGATCTTGAAAATGCCGACAAAACAATTGCACAGATTTAAAAGACGTTTATTCCTCTTTGGTTTTACAATACTGGTCTTGGTCTTATCCGGTCAGCTTCTCTCGGGCTGTCTGAGTTTTCGGATGAGCCCTAAACAAACAAGGAAAGAATTTAAAGGCCAGCCTTGCCAGCCTCAATTTCATTCGTATGTAGTGGAAGGACGAACAATGAATTATGTTTCCAATGGTTCGGATTCCTTGCCTTTAGTAGTCTTCGTGCATGGCTCGCCAGGTTCCTGGAGTGCGTTTGTAGATTTTTTTAAAGACAGTATTCTTTTGCAAAAGATACAAATGATTTCAGTAGACCGCCCTGGTTTTGGATATTCAGAATATGGGAAAGGAGAACCTTCGCTGGATCGCCAGGCAGCGTTATTGAAACCAGTGTTAGAACAAAATAAGAAAAACCGGAAACTGATCTTAATAGGTCACTCGCTGGGAGGCCCAGTAATAGTGAAGATGGCTATGACCTATCCGGAATTGATCGATCACATGATCATAGTAGCAGGCTCTGTAGACCCAGAGCTGGAACCCCAAGAATGGTACCGCAAACCAATGGCCAGCGCTTTCATACGTTGGATGTTGCCAGGATCGATCAGAGCGTCTAATGAAGAAATTTTAGGATTGAAGCCAGAACTGGAAAAAATGATCCCAAATTGGTCGTCGATAAAGATACCTGTAACGGTTATACAGGGGTTACAGGACGACCTGGTACCTCCCGGCAATGCTGATTTTGCAAAAAAAATGTTGGTGAATGCACCGGTAAAATTAGTACTGGATACTGAGATGAATCATTTTATCCCATGGAAAAAGCCAGCGTTGATAAGAGACGCAATTATGGAAGCGTTAAATGATCAGAAATAAACAATCTCTTACTCTCGCCCCTATAGTCATTATGTTTTATTACCAGTCTTGAGTCTTCTTAACAGGAGCGATATACATTGTTTCCGGTTTTTTATTCTCAACAGCTTTTTTCAGGTCTGCGATCTTCTGTTTTACGTGCGCGTCGGTTGTGTTCTTATGTTTTTCCCAGGCACTTTGCCAGCCCGGGAATTTTTCTTCTTCCAATGGTTTTTCTTTTCCTGTAGGATTGTATTTGTAAAATTTGTCTTGCTTATAATATTCAAATACAAAATTGGTAAACACATAGCGGTAGCGGTTTTCCTTCAATTCGATCGAAAGATCATAGCGGATCGCTCCATGGATCTCTTTGAGCACTCCCGGATTGAGGTATACAAGAAAACGACCTCTGGTGGCAATCTTCCGGGTAATGCTATCGATTGTTGTATTGCTTTTAGGATAACTGTATTTTACCCATTCGTTGATGCGTTTAAAAAGAGTATCGGCCGGAATGCTGTCCATTCTAACTACATCCAGATAAGTGATCTTACCTGTTTCGTCTTTTGGCATAACTATTTGACCATTCGCATTAAAAATTGTGGAGCAAAATAAAAAAACCACAATAGTTTGCAGCACTAAGCTTTTCTTTTTATCGATCATTTCCATGTTCTGTGTATTTATGGCTTAAATATAAACTTTTTTAGAGGAATAGGAAACAAAATTTGATTTCAGGGCAAAAAGCTGGATACCAGATGCCGGATAAAATGATTTAAATCACTTTTATATCCGATATCTGATACCAGATGCCTGATATCAATTTACATAACAAATATTTGTACTGATCTTCTTCTAAACTTTAGCACAAATATTTTTTGCCATCCACTTTATTTGCATAAATTTCAGAATTATTCATAATAACATTACAACATGTACGACAATAATCGCAGCGATAATTTATTAGTTGAAATAGCTTGGGAAGTATGTAACCAGGTAGGAGGAATTTATACGGTGATCCGTACCAAAGTGCCGGCTATGAAAGAAAAATGGGGCGACAACTACTGTTTGATCGGTCCTTACCTGCATAGCAAGCTCCCTGCCGAATTTGAACCTTGCGAAGACAGCGATTCTCCTTTTGGAAAAGCAGTAGACAGGCTGCGTCAAATGGGTGTTGAAGTACATTACGGTCACTGGCTTGTATCGGGAAAACCATTGGTTGTATTGATCAACCCATACAGCATCTACCATCGCCTGGGCGAAGCCAAATACATGTTGTGGGAACACCATTCCATTTCTACACAAGAGGGCGATCATTTGATGGATCAGATTATTGCTTTCGGATTCCTGGTAAAACTTTTCCTTACCGAGCTTACCAATCCTGAAACTACACAGAAGCACGTAGTGGCGCATTTCCACGAATGGATGGTAGGTACTGCTATTCCGGAGTTGCGCTTCGAAAACAGAAATATTTCCATCGTTTTCACCACGCATGCTACCATCCTTGGTCGTTACCTGGCGATGAACGATCCCAATTTCTACGAACATCTTCCATTTTTTGACTGGCTCAATGAAGCCAAGAATTTTAATATAGAAGCTACCGCCCGGATAGAACGTGCAGCTGCGCACGGTGCACATATATTTACCACCGTCAGTGAAGTGACTGCCCGTGAATGTGAATCACTTCTTGGAAGAAAACCAGATGTGATCCTTCCAAATGGACTGAACATCGAGCGTTTTACAGCTTTGCACGAATTCCAAAACTTGCACAAAGAATACAAAGACAAGATCCACCAGTTTGTGATGGGGCATTTCTTCCAGAGTTATTCTTTCGACCTGGATAAAACAGTTTATTTCTTCACTTCCGGGCGATACGAATACAAGAACAAAGGGTTCGATCTTACCCTGGAGGCGCTGGCAAGACTGAACTGGAGAATGAAATCGGAGAACATCGATACTACCGTGGTGATGTTCTTCATTACCAAACAACCTTATCAAAGCATTAACCCTGCTGTGATCCAATCACGCGCGCAGATGCAAGAGATCGAACGTACCTGCGATGAGATCACAAAAATTGTAGCGGAAAAATTCTTCTATAGCACCGCTTCCCATCCGGGAAATAAATTGCCAGACCTGAACAGTTTCATCGATGATTATTGGGCACTACGTCTGAAAAGAGAATTACAATCCTGGAAAACAAATAATCTTCCTTCTGTGGTGACACACAACCTATACAACGACGGAGGCGATGATATTCTGAACTATTTAAGATCTGCTAACCTGGTAAACAACCAGCACGATAAAGTGAAGATCGTGTACCACCCTGATTTTATTGCACCGTCTAACCCATTGTTTGCAATGGAATACGGACAGTTTGTAAGAGGGTGTCACCTGGGTGTTTTCCCAAGCTATTACGAACCATGGGGCTATACGCCATTAGAATGTATCGCAAGCGGCGTACCAACTGCAACCTCCGATCTGGCAGGTTTCGGAGAGTATGTAATGCAGACAATCCCGGATCATGAGAGAAAAGGAATTTATGTTGTAAACAGGAAAAACAAATCATACAACGATGCTGCCCAGCAATTGGCAAATCAATTGTATGACTTTATAAAACTTTCCCGTAAAGAAAGGATCACTCAACGAAACCGTGTGGAGCGTACTTCCGAGGCTTTTGACTGGCAGAACCTGAGCGTTCATTATGAGCGTGCGTATGAGCTGGCGTTGAAAAACAGACTGTAATTAAAGTTACGAATTATGAGTTATGACTGTTGAATTAGGATTGAGTTATGTAGTGAGTACAAAATACTACGTACTCATAAACTCAATCCTCAATCATAACTCATAACTCATAATTCAAAATTCATAATTAAATCAAACCTTAACCCTTACACACATGTACTTTACTTATTTTCTCATCTTTCTCATTATTATTGTTTTCTTCTCTTCGTTTGTAACGATCCAGCAAGGAAACGTGGGTGTGATCACCGTATTCGGAAAATACCGCAGGATACTATCTCCAGGATTGAATTTTAAATTGCCTCTGATCGAGCAGATCTACAAAAAGATCTCCGTTCAGAACCGTTCTGCGGAAATGGAGTTTCAGGCTACTACGCAAGACCAGGCAAATGTATTCTTCAAGGCAATGATCTTATATAGCGTTGTAGATCAGAAAGAAGAAACGGTTAAAAATGTAGCCTTTAAATTCGTTGACGAGCGCAGTTTTATGCAAGCGCTGGTAAGAACTGTGGAAGGAAATATCCGTGGTTTTGTAGCTACGAAAAAACAATCTGAGGTGCTTTCTCTAAGAGGCGAGATCGTAAGAGACGTAAAAGAAAACCTAGACCACACGCTGGAAGCATGGGGTTTCCACCTGATCGACCTTCAGCTGAACGATATCACATTTGACGATGCGATCATGCGCTCAATGGCACAGGTAGTGGCTTCCAACAACCTGAAGGCTGCTGCGGAAAACGAAGGACAAGCATTGTTGATCACCAAAACCAAAGCTGCCGAAGCAGATGGTAATGCGATCAAGATCTCTGCAGAAGCAGAAAGACAAGCTGCACAGCTCAGAGGACAAGGAGTAGCCTTGTTCCGCCAGGAAGTAGCAAAAGGTATGGCGGAAGCAGCCAAAGAAATGCAGGTAGCAAATCTTGATACTTCTGTAATTCTCTTCTCGATGTGGACAGAAGCGATCAAACATTTTGCTGAAAATGGCAAAGGAAATACCATCTTCCTGGATGGCTCTTCTGAAAACATGCAGCGCACCATGCAGCAGATGATGTCGATGATCAGTGCAGATATGTATAAAAATCAGCAGAAGCGATAATTTTTTTAAAATAATGCTGGATATTGATGCCAGATACCGGATAAGTATACACTTTTATCCGGTATCTGGCATTTTTTCTTGTATCACTCTCCACTTTATGTAAATTTTTTAAAATATCCTGTAACAAACCTGACACAGAGTATTTTTATTTTTGCTCCATAGTTTTTTGAAGAAACTTTTTGAGATGATTTTTACTACCCACAAATGAAAAAGATAGGCCTACTAATATATATTATTTTATACATCCTGATCATGACTTCGCTGGCGGCTTGTACGCAAGAGCATAAAGAAATCAAAAGAGATCATGCAGAGATTAATTATACTGTAACAGGTAAGGGCGATACTACCCTCCTCTTTGTCCACGGCTCGTACATTGATCAATCCTATTGGAAAGAACAAGTGACGCATTTTAATCCACGATATAAAGTAGTGACGTTTGATCTTCCCGGACATGGTAAATCGGGAAGGAACCGTAAGGACTGGTCGGTAAAAGGTTTTGCAGAAGATGTATCTACCCTGATCGATGAGCTGGACTTGAAGAACGTAGTATTGATAGGCCATTCCATGGGAGGAGATATTAATCTTATCGCAGCTACCGCACATCCGGAACATATAGCTGGGTTTGTCGGGATCGATAATTTTAAAAACGTCGCCATGTCCTTGCCACAAACAACAGTCGATAGCATTATGAAAAAGCTGATCAGTGATTTTGCCGATACGAACGAGGAATTTGCACGAAAGATGTTGCTCACGCAAAATACTTCCTTGGGAATAACCGAAAAAATTGTAAAAGCCTACCGCTGCGCCTACGAACCGATGAGCCTGGCCATTATGCCGGAAATCCTGCATATGGCCGGTACTGAAAAAGAATTGCTCCCCAAACTCTCAAAGAAATTATACCTCATAAATGTAGACTACTCTCCTACCAACGAAGAACCGTTGAAACGCTATCCTGGCAAGGGATACGAGCTTATGCATTTAGAAGGCACATGCCATTTTCCCATGATCGAAAAACCTGTCGAGCTGAACCAGCTTATCGCGCAGGCGCTTTATAAGATAGGACAAAAGTAATTATGATGAATAAAGAAGAAAGATCAACTCAGCATTCATGACTCATAATTCATAATTTTAAATCATTTGCAGCCAGTCTGTTTTTTGATTATCTTTATAGGAAGCAATGGACAAGCTTTTTCCCATGAAGAAAGTATTTATTTTTATTTTTTTATTCCTACTCTCCTATGCCGGATATAGCCAATCCATCGATTCAATCATAGTTTATAAGGGTGGTGGTTTTTCAGGAATGATACAGGCCTACAAATTGCTTAAAAAGGAAGTATACAGAGGAAAAGGAATGGCTACTGTAAAATATACTGACAGAGCATATCCGAAAAAAACACAGTACGAACAACTCAAAACTATTTACGAGGAATCGGGAAAACTTTTTCTTCAAAAAAATGGATTTAATTTTCCTTCCAACGTATACTACACCATTGAAATATATTCGAAGGGGAATACTATAAAATATACATGGGGAGATCCGACATTTGAGGCTCCCAAAGAAGTACTCAATCTCTATAACCGTATCGAAATCCTTGTCAAAGAATTGAAATTTCAAACAAAATGAAATCAGCTAAAAGATTCTTCTTCTTGCTCCTTTTAATAGGGAGCGCTTCCTCCTTGTTTGCACAGAACAAAAGTAAAAGTGCCTTTGAAGTAAAAAAACATAAAGATACAATTCTTGACAAATCTTCCCTCCACACAGAAACCCGCAATGGCCGGCAGGTAATGCGCGAATCGCAGGAGCGAAAATACAAACCGGTTCAGCAAGAGCCAGGCAGCAAACTGGCGGTGCAGAAAAGTCTCCGGTCTGCCAATCCGCACGAGGCGCATTTTTCTTCTGAAACAGGATTACCAATTTTTATCAAAACAAAACGCACGATCGATTCCAAAGGCTTGCGGATCGAACGAAGAGGCGATGCTAAACAGGAATGTTTTGCTTACCTGAAAGAACTCGGAAGCATTACCAGGATCGCAACACCGGAAGAATCATTCGTAATAAAAAAAGTAGAACGTGAGACGAACGGGAAACTACATATTCGTCTTGGTCAGAAATACCAGGGCATTTCAGTCTATGGCTCAGAAGCAATTGTACACCTTGATGCTGCCGGAAACGGAGAAATGTTTAACGGAAAATTTCATGTGATCAGTTCAGCAAAGGTATCCGAGCTTCATCCTACCCTTACCGCACAGGCGGCCTTAGACCACGTGATAACTGATCTGTCTGCCAAAACAATTTACCGGACGCTAAGCCCGATGGAAAAAAAATGGCTCGACTATGAAATGCCTTCTGTAGATACTGTATTGTACGAAGACAAAGCGATAGTGAGCAGCTATTTGTTAGCATATCATATTTCTATTCACCCTAATTTTACAGAACACTGGGAGTACGTGGTAGATGCGAACACGGGAAGAATTTTAGAAGGGTATAAAAATACCTGTCACGCAGACGGCCCACGTACTGCGGCTGCCACGGATTTAAATAGCAATACGCAAACTATCAATACTATTCAGAAAGGCTCACAGTATTTGTTGCAGGATCTGTCCAGAACTATGTACAATACTACCGATAGCAGCGGCCAGATCATTACATTGGATGCAAACTTTACCTATGGCGATAATTTTAACGTACAGTCTATCGTTTCAGGCAATAATACTTGGAATCCGATCGCAGTATCGGCGCACTACAATGCAGGTATAGCCTATGAATATTACAGAACACAGCACAATAGAAATTCCATCGACGGCAACGGCGGCACTATTTATTCCTTTATCAATGTGTCCGATCCTGAAACAGGCGATCATGCATTTGACAATGCTTTTTGGAATAATAAATTCATGTACTACGGAAACGGTGGCTCCTACTTCAAGCCACTGGCGGGGGGTGTAGATGTAGGAGGGCATGAAATGACACACGGCGTGGTACAAAATTCTGCCAATCTTAAATACTTAGGTGAATCCGGTGCCATCAACGAATCAATGGCCGATATCTTTGGAACCATGATGGATTCTACCGATTGGTTGATCGGGGAAGATGTAATCCTGCTTTCCGCCTTTCCTTCCGGTGCGCTACGTTCGCTAGCAGATCCGCACAACGGAGGAACTTCACTCAACGACCTGGGCTATCAGCCAAGAGTAGTAAGTGAAAAATACATAGGCTCACAGGATAATGGAGGCGTGCACATTAATAGTGGAATTCCAAACTGGGCCTTTTATAAGTTTGCTACCGCCATTGGCAGCCGCTACAAGGCTTCTATGGTGTACTACCATACATTGACAACTTATCTTACCGCCAATTCTCAATTCATAGATCTGCGTCTGGCAGTGATCCAGTCGGCAAACGATCTTTATAGCGCTGATCCTTCCATCGCTACTGCTGCGGGACTAGCCTTTGATGCGGTAGGAATAATGGATGGCACCGGCACTAATACGAATAATTCCAACACTGCCACATTGCCTTTGAATCCTGGTACGGAATATCTTCTCTCCTATAATACCGATACAGGCTATCCTTCCTATGGTTTGATGCGCTCGGATGATCAGGGAAACAGCAACTCTTTTTCGATACTGACAGGTATGTCTGTAGGAAATAAACCAAGTGTGACCGACGATGGAAAAACTTGTGTATATGTAGGAACTGATCAAAAAATTCATAAGATCAACGTTAATCCTTCGTCTTCTGTAAATAATACAATTATTGAAAATACAGCCATATGGTCGAGCGTGGCGATCTCTAAGGATGGAAAAAGAATAGCTGCTACCACCATCGACCAGGATACTTCTATTTATATAATTGATCTGGCAAGTGGGCAGATGGTGAGGTTTATTCTTTACAATCCAACTTATACGCAAGGCGTGAAATCAGATGGCCCTGTATATGCCGATGGTATGGAATGGGATTATACAGGAGAATATCTTGTGTACGATTGTTTCAACGAAGTAACCGCTACAGGCCAGGATAATCTTGAGTACTGGGATATCAACCTTTTGCATGTATGGGATAATGTAACCAACAATTTCAGCGACGGTGAAGTATCCAAACTTTTCAATAACCTCGGGCCTGGCGAAGGTGTGGGAAATCCTGCGTTTGCAAAAAATTCTCCTAACATTCTTGCCTTCGATTACGAGGATGATAATTCCGGTAGCTTCGCAGTTTTAGGACTCGATTTACAATCCAATAATCTTGATGTTATAGCAGTAAATAATTACCTGGGCTGGCCTTCGTACGATCGTACCGACAGTCGTGTAGCTTATACTGGAGATGATGGAAGTGGGAATCTCAATGTTTATTATACTTCTCTCAATGCCGATAAAATTTCTTCCTCCGGCACTGAAAACGGACTAATACCAGAAGCCATGTGGCCTGTCTATTATACAGTAGGTACAAGAAATATTACTACAGACATATTGCAGGAAAATAATACAGAAAGCACAACATTAACACTCTATCCAAACCCTACGCGTAATGAGCTGTCTCTAGCGATTCCAAAAGGCACCGGCAATTTCTCGATCGAGATTTTGAATCAGTTGGGACAAACGATGTATAGCAAAAATTATTCTTCAACGGATGAAACAATTTCTCTCAATGTAACCGATCTCCCATCGGGCGTGTATTCTCTGCATTTTAAAGGAGAAGAAAATACAGTTTCCAAAAAATTTGTGAAGCAAGATAGGTAATAAATTATGAGTGTTGAGTTATGAATTATGAATGAAAAAGTAACTCAACATTCAACATTCATAACTCATAACTAATTTTTAACTATTCTAGTCTTTTGTTCGCTCAGAGTCTCCCGCGTAGAAACGTTTGCAGGGGACTCTGAGCTGTTGGAATCAAATGTAGAGGTTCTTTTACAAGCTCAGAGTCCCCTGGTAAAGCTGTTGTTAAATTTTACGTTCGGGGTGCGGGAGACTCTGAGCAGACTAAATGAAAAAGTAACTCAACATTCAACATTCATAACTCATAACTAATTTTTAACTATTCTAGTCTTCACCACCTTATCCGGAAAATAAAACCTTAGCACATAAACTCCATCACGCAAGGTGGCTGTATTCACAGGGATTTCGTTGCGTACTGCTGTAACCGTTACTTCACTCTCGGAAACTATTCTGCCCAGGAGGTCATACATTTTTATAGTTACTTTCTGGTTGAAATATTCTGCCCCTGCTGTGAAAACGAGACCTCCCTCATGGATCGGATTTGGAAATACTCTAACGTCAATGCCAATATTAAAAATGCTGTCGTTGATATATTCTTTTGCTTTCAGGTAACCAGGAATACCATAACCTAAAAAATTATCAGGACGATTGTATTGCGAAGCAGAAAGCTTTAGCGCATTGTAGAGCTGCATATTAGTAAGCGTTGGAAAAGCTTGCCAGAGGCCGGCTGCAAGCCCTGTAGTTAAAGGACAGGCAAAAGAAGTACCGCTGGCGGTAGTAATGCTTCCTCCAGGAGTACCGATCGTAACATCAGAGCCTTGAGCTGCCAGATCAGGTTTGATCCTGCCATCGGAAGACGGGCCCGTAGAACTGAAGTAGGTATAATGTGAAGAAGCATCCACAGCGCCTATCGCTAGCAATGAATCTCCATCGGCTGGCGTAGTGATGTACTGCCAGCTGTCGCTGCCTTCGTTGCCGGCACTGCAAATGACAAGCATACCTTTGGAAGCTGCCATATCCGCGGCCCGAGCGATGATCGTGGTATGCCCGTTAAATTCAGAATACGTATGATTGGTAGTGGCATCGTCAAAAGTGGTGTATCCCAGCGACGAACTTAAAATATCTGCCCCAATGCTATCCGCATATTCTGCTCCGCGTGCCCAGTAGGCTTCTTCGGTTTCGGTTTCGCTGTTGGTATCTTCGGTGCGTAAGAGCACAAAAGACGCGTTGTAAGCTGTGCCGATCAATGCGTCTTGTTGGTAGCCGCCTACTACGCTCAGTACTTCAAGCCCATGAGGATCGTCGTCGTAGACATTTAGTTCACCCGCTACAAAATCATAGGTAGCAAGGATCCTGTTGTTGGTAAAAAGATGTTGCGTAAAACTGAGTGAAGGGGCATTCTTAAACCCCGCGTCCAGCAAGGCGATCAGGATGCCTTCTCCGTGGAAACCATCCTGGTGCATGATGTCTGCTTGCAACATGTTTACCTGGTTGTATGAGCTTCCATAAGATGCGCTAGATTTTTTTGCTTTCGATTTTTGATTTTTCTGATGGATCAAACGATGGGTAGTCATTAGGCGGGCTAATTTATTACCGCCCAGTACAAAAGAACAAGTACTGATATTTACCATTTCCATGGAATCGGCTATAATAGCGGCGGCATTCAACCATTTTAAGGGATAAACAATCTGAGCGCCTTTGGCCACAAGGCTGTCCAGGTAGTCAGGATTTACCGGAAGGTCATTTTCAGTAATGGAAATATGTTGCCTTGTTCTGCGTTCGATCGCTTTAGGAGAAAGGTATTGAGAAGGATTAGAAATAGAGTAAGGGGAATTGTTTTTGTCTTTAAAATAAACAATAAAATGTTTGTCCTGGCCAAATAATTTGCCCGAGAAAAAAACAATATATACAAAAAGGTAAAATGCTTTATTGATACCGGCCATGTGCGGTTAATTTCATGATGGTATGCTCCCCAAATTCTACAATGGGAACGAGCGTTCCGTTGATCTGCTGATAGCGATAGTTGCGCACTTCATAGTATACAAGTCCGTAGTCTTTGGCATAGACGGCTACGGTATAATTGCTGCTCACACCGCTGGAATCTTTTTGTTCTACTACGCTTACTGTTTGGGGATAGTTGGTATTATCGTATTTAAAAGGGCGACGGACTTCCGTCATAGTATAATAATTCAATGGGTCATTAATAGTATCTGAAATATTTCCATCCCACTGTTTATTTACCTGGAATGGGAAAACAAGTTTTACAAAACGCACATTATTCTGCACTCGTAATATCCTGTTTCCAGGATTGAACACCGTCCATACCGAATCCGGATAATCGTTCCAATCGTTGCCATCGTTTTTATAATAACGATAGATCTCATAGCGGGTTTCTTCGCTTACAGTAATAGGATCGTGCAGTTCTTCTTTGATCTGGTATTTTGTAACGATTGTATTGCCGACTCCCTGGAAAGAAGAATCGACGACATCAAAGGTAGAATAATCGCCTACATTGATCGGGTAATAACTGTAGCCGAGTTCGTCTGCACTGGGATTGTCTTCTTTCTTGCAAGCAAAAAAGAGCAAGGCGCAAACGCCGGCGATGAGTAGTTTATATATTTTCATTGTTCTGTTTGAAACTTGAAACGATCCATCCTCCTCCGATCACATCATTCCCTTCATAAAATACTGCCGCTTGTCCGGGAGCAATGGCTGATACACCTTCTTTAAACAATACTTTGATGCCATCTCCTATTTGTGTGATGATGGCAGGAGTTCCTCCGTCGTTATAACGCACCTTGGTGATTGTTTCGTATGATTTAGTAAGTGGATCGGCGTATTTTACCATGTTGAGCTTATGCACCCACATCCCATCGCGGGAAAGGTCTTCAAGTTTTCCGAGTACTACACGGTTTTTTTCTTTTTGAATTTCTGTTACAAAAACAGGATATCCCATTGCAATTCCCAGACCTTTGCGTTGGCCTATGGTGTAGAAAGGATAACCTTCGTGTGTGCCCACAACGGTACCGTCTTCGAGTACAAACTCTCCGCCTTTTACTTGTTTTTCAAGTCCTGGTACACGTCTTTTCAGAAAACCTCTGTAGTCATTGTCGGGTACAAAACAGATCTCGTAAGATTCGGATTTGTTTACCAGGTCTACGAATCCTCTTTCCCTGGCGAAGTCTTTGATCTCTGTTTTTCTTAAATGTCCTAATGGATATTTTGTTCTGCTAAGGCTTTGTTGAGAAATGCCCCAGAGTGCATAGGATTGGTCTTTGTTTTCATCCAATCCTTTGGAGATCACATGGCGGCCGTTTTCCTCGCGGATATTGGCATAGTGGCCTGTGGCGATGAACTCGCAGTCTAGCTTATCGGCGCGGCGCAGCAGGGCATCCCATTTGATATGAGTGTTGCAGAGTACGCAAGGATTTGGTGTGCGGCCGGCGATGTATTCGTCGGTAAAATGATTGATCACATAATCACCAAACTCTTCGCGGATATCAAGAATATAATGCGGAAAGCCCAGGCTCACGGCGATGTTTCGCGCATCGTTGATGGAGTCTAGGCTACAGCAGCCGGTCTCTTTTTTAGAACTGCCGGAAGAAGCATAATCCCAGGTTTTCATGGTCATGCCAATCACCTCATAGCCTTGCTCGTGCAGCATTACGGCTGCTACCGAACTGTCTATCCCTCCGCTCATGGCCACTAATACTCTTCCGTGTTTGCTCATTGTATGTTAATAACTTAAAATTATCTAAATGTAACCTATATTATTCGCAAAAATACCGATATTTTATCCAATAAATTCTAAATTAGCGCTGATTTTGTACGAATTGTATTTCAAACAGATTTATTAACCAAATAGTTTTATGTCTTTACAGACCGTCGTAAAAGCCGGCAATATTACTAACCTCTCTGATGCCCGCTATTGTGCAGGAATGGGTGTAGAAATAATAGGTTTTCCCACAGGAAATCCTCTTTTTGAACCTTCCAAGATCAAAGAGATCGCAGGCTGGCTTTCGGGTGTAAAAATTGCACTGGAATTGGACGAAACAACGATCCAGGATCCGGCGCTACCTGCTTTACTGGACATCCTTCAGCCGGATTATCTGCAGGTCGCTGCCCGCGCAGCCGATATGATCAGAACGATCTCTCCCTTACCACTACTACTTGTCAGCGATACGCTTCTTTCGGCACTTACGGAAAAAGATCTTCTTTTATATACCGGAAACCTGCAGGAAAATAAACAAGCACTAGCCAGTTATGGTCAGTCCAACCGGGTGATCCTTTCCGGTGAAGGCATTGAAGCAGCCAATGTACTGGAAATGCTCGAAACTATTAAACCCTATGGAATCGAGCTGAGAGGAAGCCATGAGATCAGCCCGGGTTTCAAAAATTTCGATGATCTTTCCGAGATCCTTGAATTATTGGAAGTTGATGAATAAATAAGTATATTTAAATTCCCTAATACTCCTTGACTATTAACATGAAACGTTTTTTAATCTTATTGCTATTCTTCTCTGTGCTTACCTGTGTAAACAGCTATGCGCAGGATAGTATCGTAACTAGCGATGGACAGACCATCCGGGCTAAAATTTTAAAAATAAACTGGAAAGATGTGCAGTATAAAGTGTACGAAGATCCAGAGTTTAGCACTTATACCTTGCAGGAAAAAGAAATAAAAAAAATCAAAACCGAAAAAGGCAAAAAATACCTTTTCAACCATAATCTGCCCCGCGCTTATTTTGGTTTTGCGTTTGATTTCTATAAACCAGTAGGCTCGTTTGCCAGAACGGATTTTAATAAAAACGAGCCCGGCTTTGCACAAGCCGGACTTGGAGCCAGTTTACAGGGTGGATTTTATATTTTCAAAAGATTGGGGCTACAAGCAAAATTTGGTGTGGCCAATAACCAGTTGAACATAAATGGCTACAAAAAATATTATGCCGACAACAGCGATCCGTACGAGCAGATCTTTGTGAATTATGATAATTACAATCAAAGACAGAGCAAAGACGGTTGGAACTTCGGGTACTTTACCATCGGGCCGATGTATTCGTTCAAACCTGCCAAATGGCTTACCGTCGATCTACGCGGGCAATTCGGGATCATGAATGTACGCCGTCCGGAAGTAAGGATAGAAGCGGCAGATGATACACTACCTTCCGGCGCTACCCCGACAGCAAGCAATCCTACTTCTTTGTATACATATAAATATTCTATTCAGGCCGAAAAGAGCGATACAAAAACAATGAATACTTACGGAGGGGGAATTACGTTCCGTATCTCCCCTATTCGCCGACTGGCCTTTATTGTAGCAGCCGATTACATGCATGCCGGCGGTACAATTCATTTCAAGGAATCACTTTATTCTTTTACTTATAATGGTACTTACACAGCTCCAATAACCAGGGATGTGAATAGAACCTATAATATCGATCAGATCAGATTCAGTCTGGGGATCGCTTATCAATTCAAACGTAAAAATCGTTAACATGAAAAAAAAGAATCTCTTTCTTTCCCTGTCAATCGTTCTTCTTTCCCTGCTGGGAGCTTGTCAGAAAGAAGAATACAAGAACGATAATATCCTCATGACTGTAGGCGCACCGGTGATGGTGAGTAATAGCGCTTCTAAAATTGCAGCAAGTTCTCTTCCTGCTTCCAGTTCCGACGATTCCTATAAAATTTCAGGCCGGATCTTATCTTCTGGTAAGATTGATCTGTCGGATTATGGTTTTGATGTTACTGTAGGTACCGACGTATCCCGCTTTTCGCTTGGTGCTAAGAAAGGACCTGGCAGTGTATCGACTACCATTAATGTTCCTGCTGGTTCTGTTCTTGGTGAGATCGTATTATACGGATATGATAAATATGGAAATTACTTTTCCAGCAAAGGCAATGGTGGCAGCGGTGATTTTATAAATCCACTGACAATTTCTATTCCTACTTATGCCTCAACAGGGTCTTATGATGACTTTACCGGAACCATTCTTAATTCAAATAATTCAAATTATACAGTGATGCAGATCGGTCTTCAGTTTCGGGACCCCAAGGCGGCTCCTGACTGGAATAGTGGAGGAATCGGAGCCTATCCATTCACAGCTAATTCAAACAACCAAAATTATATTCCTATAGATGGGCAGGTTCCTTATACAGGTAGTCCTTTTATAAACGGTACTTCATATGCCTGTAGATTCTTTGCAGTAGTACAACGCAATTCAGATGGCCAGACACAGATGGTATATGGAGGTGAAACTTCTTTCGTAGAAATGGTTCCATAACCTATAAAAAACAACCGATGAGAATAATAAACCTAGTTGTAATTGCAGTATTGCTTTTTGCGGCAAATTCCTTTGCCCAGGTGATAAACCTGGGTGAGGATTTTGACAAAGCGCTTGCTAAATATGATGAAGGAGACTATGCAGGTACAGTAGCTGACCTGGAAAAACTGATCCCGGAAGTGGAAAAAGTATACCAGGATACCAGCGCTTTCTATACCATGCAAAATATGATGGGCGCCTCTCTCTTACAATTGAAGCGCTCTACAGAAGGGGAAACCTATCTGAATAAAACTATTAATTTTTATGCCGCTCCTCCTGCCAATTTTAACGACGATAATAATTATTTCGCGTTAAACGAAATGGCTGCGCTTTACCTTGAGCAAAAGAATTATGAGAAGGCTGAAAAATATTACCGCAGCCTGTTGGAGATCGAACAAAAAAAGAATGGAGATAAAACTCCTGAATACCTCGCCTTCCAGCGAAACCTGGCAAGTGTCTGCATCAGTCAGAATAAAAATGCTTCGGTGGATTCCATCTACCAGCGTATTGCGGTTACTACTAAGGAACGAAAAGGCGAAAATAGCTATGATTATGGAGTAGCGCTCAAAACGCTCGCCGATTTTCAAAAAGCAAAAGGTAAAAATAAAGAAGCAGAAGCCAACTATCTTGTAGCCAAACAAGCGATCAAAAATACAGAAGGCACTAAACACAAGGATTACCTGAGCATTCTCAATAGCCTTGCTTCTATGTACCGTGTTCAAAAAAGAATTCCGGAAGCAGAAGCTTACTATAACGAAATGGCCGATATTTATCGAAGCAACAACGGCGTACGCTCGCAGGAATATGCAGCTTGTATCAACAACTTAGCTAAGCTATATGTCGAAGAAAATAAATTTGAACAGGCAGAGAAACTATACGATAAAACGTTAAAATATTGCAAAAGCGCTGTCGGTGAAAAAAATATTCTTTGTATCAATACCCAAGCCGACCTCGCGGGCTTGTACAGGAGCACCGGACAATACAATAAATCAGAAGCTACCTACAACGAGTGCAAAGCAATGCTGCTGGAAACTGTAGGAGAGAAAAATATCGATTATGCTAACTTGCTCAACAACCTCGCTCTGCTTTACGACGAAATGGGGCGCTACGATTTGGCGGAAGCTAATTTTAAAAAATCGCTCACTATTACGAAAGATCTGGTAGGCGAAAAACACGCTTTTTATGCCACGTCGCTTAATAACCTTGCTTCACTTTATCAGGAGATGGGACAATACGAGCAAGCCGAACCAATGTTTAAGCAGGCGATGGCCATTCGCAAGGAAGTACTCGGAGAAAACCATCCTGATTACGGTGCTTCTCTCAATAACCTGGCTAGGTTCTACGAAGAAGTAAACCGTACTAAAGAAGCGCTGCCGCTCTATCAGCAGGCTGCGCAGATCACTAAAGCTGCGCACGGTGAGCAAAACCATGAATACGCACTTGCGCTGAATAACCTGGCGAATATTTATGAACAAACCGGAGAGTTTGCGAAAGCAGAACAAAATTATAACCAATCGCTAAACATTATCAAAAATGTATTAGGTGAAACACACCCGGAATATGCTTCTACCCTGCACAACCTGGCATTCCTCTATATTGAAAGAGAAAAATTCAAAGAAGCAGAAGTATTGCTAAAAAAAGATTTAGAGATTATAAAGAATAGCCTTGGCACCAATCACCCTAATTATGCAAAAACGTTAAGTAGCCTTGCCAATGTTTACGAGCATAGTTTGCGCTACGCGGAAGCAGAAAAAAGTTATTTGGAAGCATTGAAGATCCGTAAAGAAAAATTAGGAGAACATCATCCTGATTACACCTATACGCTCGCCAGCCTGGCCCGCGTGTATACTGTTACTGGTAAATACAACGAAGCATTTAATTATTGGAAACAAACAATTGCCAATTACAAAGAAGAGATCATCCGCTATTTTCCTTCTATGAGTGAAAAGGAAAAAGAGGAATTCTATACCACCTTCGCCGATCGTTTTGAGCAGTTCAACTCTTTAGCCTCTATGCGCTATACCAGTGACCCTTCGGTGCTTTCGGAGATGTACAACACACAGCTGGCCACAAAAGCGATCCTGTTCAATGCTTCCAACAAAGTAAGACAAAGAATTCTGGGCAGTAATGACCCTGCGTTGATCGAATCATTTAAGAAATGGCAATCTGATAAAGAATATCTTGCGCAATTGTATTTGATCCCTAAATCGGAATTGAAGATCAACGTAGACAGTCTTGAACAAAAAACGAATGAGCTTGAAAAACAATTGTCGCTGAAGTCAGAGGTTTTCAAAAGCGCAAACGACGCTCAAGTCTATACCTGGCAGGATGTACAGAAGATGCTGAAGCCAGGAGAAGCAGCTGTTGAAATGATCCGTTTCCGTAAGTACAAAGCGGATAAGGGCGGCACGTATGTAAAGTATCAGTTTGTGAGCAAAGAAGATCCAAACCCTAAAGAGCTGAAGGATTCTGTATATTATGCAGCATTGATCATTACACCGGAAACTAAAAATAATCCGGAGATCGTGCTTATGAAAAACGGTACTGACCTGGAAAACCGTTTTATCATGTATTACCGCAACACCATTAAATTTAATATACCGGACGAGTTTTGCTACGCCAATTTCTGGAGTAAAATAGCAGCGTCTTTAAACGGTGTTAAAAAAGTTTATTTCTCTCCCGACGGTATTTACAACAGCATCAACTTGCTGAGCGTATACAATCCTGCTACCAAGCAGTATATCCTGGATGAGATCGATATTCATACCTTGACCAATACCAAAGATCTGCTCACTCTTAAACCGGTTGCTTCCGCTTCCAAAAAGATCGTGCTGATCGGTGATCCGGATTTCGGGCAAAGTGGGATCGCTACTTCCCGTTCCGGACAATTGAAGCGACTTCCAGGATCAGCAGAAGAAGTGAAAAAGATCGCCACCGTAGTAAACAATAACAACTGGGCCGGAAACCTTTATACAGGCGCACAGTCTACCGAAGAGCTTGTAAAATCCACACGCGATGCTAAGATCCTCCATATTGCTACACACGGTTTCTTTGAACCCGATGCGAAACAGAAAGAAAATGTAGACGAAGAAACAAAAAATGGTTTGAGTGTCGACAACCCATTGATGAAGTCGGGACTCTATCTTTCTTCCGCCTCCAAAACATCCGGAGACGATGGAATGCTGACCGCATATGAAGCAATGAACCTCTCGCTCGACAACACCGAACTGGTGGTACTGTCAGCCTGCGAAACAGGTCTTGGAGTAGTAAAGAATGGAGAAGGTGTATACGGTATCCAGCGCGCTTTCCGCGTGGCAGGTGCTCGCTCGATCATTATCAGTCTTTGGAAGGTAGATGATATAGCCACGCAGAAATTGATGGTAATATTTTATGAAGAATGGCTGAAGTCTGGAAGTAAAAGACAAGCATTTACATTTGCACAAAATAAATTAAGAAGCGAATTCAAAGAGCCTTTGTACTGGGGCGCTTTCATTATCGTAGGAGAATAAAATTTTTAAATACTAAATATGAAAAAAATATTTTACACCTTGGTTGCTTTCTGTTTGATCAACACCTTAGCCGCTCAGAACGTGGAGCCGCAGCCGGTCAATATCAACACTGATTTCATCGAATACTCCCCTACTATATCGGGCGATGGCAAGACAATGGTTTTCCAATCCAACCGCGAGGGAGGATTCCGTTTGTATGAATCCACTTTGCAAAAAGATGGAAGCTGGTCTGCTCCCAAAGCGCTCGACAATATCAATAAATATGCCCGCCCTAATTACCTTATCGGCGGCCCTTGCCTGAGCCAGGATGGAAAAACGCTTTACCTCTGCATGATGTTTGGATCCGGCAATGATATGGATATTTTTGTTTCCAAAAAGAATTCTAAAAATGAGTGGGGACTACCAATCGACATCGGGCGCCCAATCTCCACGCCAGACAGCGAAACATTCCCTTCCATTTCTCCTGATGGGAAAAAATTATTTTACACACTTACTCCTGTAAAAGGTAAAGAACAAAAATGCAGCAAGATCATGATGTCGGAGCTTGATGCGAAAAACAACTGGACAAAACCAGTAGAAGTAACTGCACCGTTGAATGCTTCTTGCGATAAATCGCCAAGACTTGCTTACGACAACAAAACATTATTGTACGCTTCCAGCAAAAACGGAAACTATGATCTTTTCAGCTCAGAAATGTCAAACTCTAATACCTGGAGCCAGCCTGTAGCGCTTGATTATCTTAACTCCGGTGATGCTCAGTCTAACCCTGCCTTGCTTAGCACTGAAGATTATATTTACTATTCACAAAAAGGAGACATCTATTTCACTCCGGTACCTGATCAATACAGGCTTCATGGATTGGGGCTTTCAGGAAATTTCGTAGACCTGGAAACTGGCAAACCGGTAACCGGTAAATTATTCCTGATTGATTCGCTGGCAAAAGATACTGTAAAAAGAATGGAAGTGACAGGTTCCTATAAAGTAAACATTCCTGCCGGCAAATGGTATACGATTGCTGCAGTGGCAAATGGTTATTACAATTATTCTACTGCGTACAATCCTTCTATCGACGAGCGCTACAAAGCACAGCCTACGGATATTAAGCTCAAACCAAAGAGAAAAGAAGTTGTCTTTAAGGTATCTGACAAAGACAATAGCAAAGGCTTGAAAGTAAAGATCAAAGTTACCAATACTGAAACAAAAGAAGAGACGATCATCGAAGCAAGTTCAGGCAGAGACGGAAAATACGCGGTAAGCTTGAGAGAAGGTAATAAGTACAACGTAGAAGTAAGCAGTATAGAAGGCTATGCCTATACAAGCACTGTGATCGATGTGCCACTTACCGAAGGTACTACCGCAGAAACACTTTATGCTTCTGGCAACAGAGAAACGGACAGTACCACTGCTACCGATGTTTACGTGCCGAATTTTGATATCAAAATGCAGCCGTTGAAAGACAATACCAAACTTACGCTAAACGACATCCATTTCAGCTTTAATCAATATACACTGGCATCGGAGTCTTATGTAGAGCTTGATAAAGTGGTAAGCCTGATGAAGTCCAATCCTTCTGCGATCATTGAGATCTCAGCGCATACCGACGATGTCGGGTCAGATGATTTTAACAATACTCTTTCTACCAAAAGAGCGCAGGAGATTGTGAAATACCTCAATTCAAAAGGAGTTCCTTCTTCAAGATTAAGAGCTAAAGGGTACGGTAAAACAAGACCGCTCGATCCTGCAGATTCTGAAGAGGCACGCGCTAAAAACAGACGTGTGGAGCTGAAGGTCCTTGATATTAAATAACGTTATCGGTAGCCAAACGTTAACAATGGCTAATCGTTTCTTCCTACAATCATTTCCCATTCCGTGGCTTGTCAGAGAGACAAGCCACAACTGTTTTGCTGAGAAACTGTTCATGTTATTTAATATTCATTAATAATTTTCATAAACGTTTGTTAGGCTTAGCAGCTGTTAACAAGGTTTATGGGGAAATCTATCAATATTTTTCTATGCACAAATCCACTCCATCGATTTTTCCCGTATATTAAGTAGTACTATTCCAAAACCAATCTAATAAAATGGAAACTGTTATTTCACAAACCGATACTATCGAAAACGTTAATCCCGTTACAAAGATCAACTGGGCGCAGATCTGGAGTCTTGCCGGACTCAATGCTGCTGTGGTGATCAGCTGGATTGCCTACCATAATTATCAACCCAAAGTTGTGCAAGGGTTTGGATTAAAAGAGCTTTCTTTTTTCCTCGTAGTAGCACAAGCTATTATTTTGGTCATCATCCCTCCCATTGCGGGAATTATTGGTGATTATATGATCAAAAAAAATGGAAAGCGCTTTGTAGTATTCACCGTAGGCGCTGGCGCCACCGCAATGATCTTCATGGCTGTGGCATCGCTCGTAGAGATCGGGCCGAACAGCGCTTTTGTACACAATGTCTTGCCGATCATGATCGTGCTCTGGCTTATCTCTATGAATATTTTTCATAGTCCGGCCAACTCTATGCTGGATCTCTTCGCGCCAAGTGCCGACCTGCCAATGGTAATGGCGGTGATCACGATGACTACGGAATTGCTCTATGCATTAGAACCGATCGTGATCCAGCTGGTAGATTTCCTTGGCGGAACACTTACCTTCGTCACCGGCGGCGTATTGCTGATCGTGTCAGGCTTCTTCTTCCTGCGCAGCACGCGCGATGTAAGCAATGCAGCAATCTCCAAATCACATTCTGCTGCAGGCGCAGGACGTCAGAATAATTATTTCCCTGTAGTGCTCGTAGGACTAACCTTTGGGGTCATCACAGCTTTTATCATGGAATATTTTCCGAATATTCTCGCTGAAAAACTTCCTTCTTTCCAATCAATGGTCTTCGGAGGAAATCACTTCTCCTCACTGATCTTGGGGCTTGCAGCGATGCTGGCGATCCCGGTGAGTAAGCTGATAGAAAAACTGGGACTGATCCAATCGATCGTAATTGCTACACTGCTCTCTGCCGCTACGATCCTGACTATTTTGTTTGGACAAAATCAAAACATGACCATCATCATGTGTGCCATACTGGCTTTTGCATACAGCATGCTTTCAGTTTCTGCTTTTCCGTTTACGCTTAATAATCTTTCTGCACGCAATATTACGTTTGGTGCGGGATTGTTCTACGGAAGCCTGGAGTTGGCAAGCGGGTTATTTAATATACTTTTGTTTAAATAGAGAAAACCGTCATTCTATATTGACAGTGGGGTGAAGGACTTCATAGTGTTTCATAGCGGTGCCACGACTCAAAGTTGTGGCATCACTGATTAATATTACTAATGATTCTCCTGAATTAAAATCGATTTCCCATTCAACACAAAAGAATCTCCTGCCTTCTTGCCGAGTAGTAATTTCGCTACAGGTGTATCAATTGATACAGCAAAATAAGTAACATTGTCTATTGAAAAACTTCCGGCGCTGATGCTGATAAAATAATTTGCTGCTTCTGTTCTCACCAGTGAGCCTGCCACAATTATAGAAGAAGATTGATCCGGATTGATGGAAAGTAATAATTGTTTTTGTTTCAGACATTCGGCCAATTGGCGCGCATACATATCGCGCTCGTTCTGGCTCATAGCACGGCCTGTTTCGTATTTATCACCTGCACTGCTTTTCTCTTCGCTATTGGCCGAATCCTGTGCATCATTCATTGCCTTGGTGCTGATCTCAATTTTATTTTCGATCCATGCAAGACATTTTTGGTAAAGAGTATGTTTGATTTCTTCCAGAGTCATACCCAAAGATAGTAGAATAAGTTATGAGTTATGAATATTGAATGTTGAGTTATTATTAACTCATAACTCCTAATTATTTTTGATATACTCTGATCCAATCCACATACATGCTTTGAGGGAAGCTGGCAGTTACCTGCACGGGATTTGTAATGGCGGGAGAAAAAAAGTTTCCGCCAACGGCAAGGTCTAAAATGATGAAATAACTGTTGTTGCGCAATTCGCTTACATCTGTAGAAGTAATATTGGTCTGGTTAAATTGTACACCGTCAAAACGCGCGGTGATGGTAGTGGAATCCCATTCTACTTCATAGTAGTGAAATGCTTGAGAAAGATTAGCAGTGTAAGTATATCCTTGTCCATAATACTGATGCTGATTGCTGGCATCTGCCCAGTGACAGGTAGAATAGGTAGTGGCATCGCTTCCGCCTTTCATTTCCATGATATCAATTTCGCCGCAGGCAGGCCATGCTGCAGCAGAGCTGCCCAGCATCCAGAAGGCAGGCCACATGCCGTATCCCTGGGGCAATTGAATTTTGCCTACAATTTTTCCGTACTTAAAACTATAATTGTTTTTAGTGTTGATCCTTCCTGAAGTGAAAGAGGAAGAACCATAAGTTTCCTTTTGAGCTGTGATCACAAGAGTACCATTGGCAAGCTTTACGTTGTTGCTACGGTAATACTCCAGTTCGCCATTTCCCCATCCTCCTGCACCGGTATCATAGTTCCACAAGGCCGTATTGAGTGTATTATCATTAAATTCCTCCGACCATACTTGTGTCCAGCCAGTGCCAGGATTGTAGTCGGGCGTGGTAGCTGTACTTTGTGGAGTAGGATCCTTTTTTTTGCAGGCAGAAATAATCAGTCCGGCAGCAAGTAAGAGAAGAGGAACGTAATTTTTTTTCATCAAAGTATAGGGTCGTATCTGTCTAATGTATATACGCAAAAAATAATAAATCAGTGTGGGAGTAATAAAATAAATCAATCGAGAATTAATAAACAAACGAAACAGGCATTTGTTTTTACCTATAAGTAGCAATGGTTTTTAAGCAATAACAGCCTTCTGTCTAGAGATTCGAATTTTAACTGAAATTGTTGCTTGGCTTAGAAAACAATTCGAAAAATAATTTTCCAATCATCCTCAAAATTTCAATACTAATATTGCCTCGCTCCGAAAATGCTGCTTCCTACCCTGATCATCGTACTGCCTTCTTCGAGCGCTATTTTGTAATCGCTACTCATCCCCATGGAGAGTTCTTTTAAATCGATGTTCTCTGTTTTGCAGGAAAGTTTACAGCTGTCAAAAAAGTTTTTTAATGAACGGAATTCCTGGCGGATCTTTTCATCGTTGTCTGTATTGGTCGCCATTCCCATAAACCCGACGACGCGCACATTGGTTAATTTTTTAAACGCTTCAGATTGCAGCAAGGCAAGCGCTTCTTCATAGCTAAGTCCGAATTTTGTTTCTTCTTCTGCAATATGCATTTGCAGTAACACTTGAAGTATACGGTTATTTTTTCTCCCTTCTTTATCGATCTCTGAAAGAAGTTTGAAACTATCTACCGAATGGATCATGTGTACAAACGGCGCGATGTATTTTACTTTGTTGGATTGCAAATGGCCGATCAAATGCCATTCTATATCTTTGGGTAACGCTTCGTATTTGGGTACAAGTTCTTGCACCTTATTTTCGCCAAACATTCGCTGCCCCGCCTGGTAAGCCTCGAGTACGGCTTCGGCAGGATATGTTTTGCTTACGGCAATCAGTTTGCAGGAAGTATTTTTTAGTTGGGAAAAAAAAGATTGAAGCTGTGCGGCGATGCTCATACCTGTCTTAAATTTAAACGCAATTTTAACGATATTATCATTTAAAATTGTATTTTAGCTTGATTTTTATCAAATTCGAGAGGTTTTATAAAAACAAATATGCCATTATTAGGGTCGTTACTAAGTAAGGGAATAAAGCTCACCCACATTATCGAGCAGGACAGGAAGACACCTTTTGAGTATCAACGTAGTGAACTTAAAAAGCTCATCAAAGAAGCCAAGAATACACAATTTGGACAGAGCTATAATTTCAATGAAATCCTAGCTAGTTTTAACAAAGGAAACGAAGAGCAATTTTACGAATATTTCAGAAGCCGCGTACCGGTTTTTAACTATAACAAGATCTATAGCGAATGGTGGTATCGCAGCAAGGCCGGAGAGCCTGATGTCTGCTGGCCAGGAACAGTAAAATACTTCGCACTTAGTTCTGGTACTTCCGAAGCCTCCACCAAACATATCCCGATCACCAAGGATATGATCAAATCCAATAAGAAAACAAGTCTTCGCCAGATCCTGAGTCTTGCCAATTATAAACTTCCGGCTACCCTGTTTGGCCGCGGCATTCTCATGTTGGGTGGCAGTATTGATCTTAATAAAGTAGACCATCATTACGAAGGTGATCTTAGCGGCATCCAGGCCAGCAAGATCCCACGCTGGTTTTTGCCTTTCTATCGCCCTGGCAAAAAGATTGCACGCAAGAAAGATTGGAACGATAAGCTGGATGAAATTACCCGCAACGCCAAAGAATGGGACATCGGATTTATAGTAGGTGTACCCGCCTGGATCCAGCTGATGATCGAGCGGATCATGGAACATTACAAGGTCGATAATATTCATGAAATATGGCCAAACCTTCATGTGTTCGTACACGGAGGTGTTTCCTTTGAACCATACAAGAAAGGCTTTGAGAAACTTCTGGGCAGACCGATCTCCTATATCGAAACTTATCTTGCCTCGGAAGGCTTTATCGCGCTCCAGACAAGGCCTGATCAGAATGGGATGAAATTGGTATTGAACAATGGAATATTCCTCGAGTTCATTCCGTTTACAGAAGAAAATTTCAACTCAGACGGCGATGTTGTGATCAACCCGAAAACTTTGATGCTTCACCAGGTGGAAGAAGGTATAGATTATGCATTGCTTATTACTACCAATGCCGGTACCTGGCGCTACCTCATCGGCGATGTGGTGCGTTTTACAAATAAGAAAGAAAGTAAGATCATCATTACCGGCCGAACAAAACATTATCTTAGTCTTTGCGGCGAGCACCTTTCGGTAGAAAATATGAACAAGGCTGTCAGCCTCGTTTCACAGGAATTCAACATCGACATCCGCGAGTTTACGGTCGCAGGTATTCCTTATCAGAGCATGTTTGCACACAAATGGTTTATTGGTACCGACGATGCTGTGGATGCTGTATTGCTGAAACAAAAGTTGGACGATAAATTGAAAGAGCTCAACGATGACTACCGCACCGAACGGGTCGCTGCGCTGAAAGAAGTGTTTGTAGAAGTGCTGCCTTTATCAGCCTTCTATGATTTTATGAAATCAAAAGGAAAAATAGGAGGACAAAGTAAATTTCCAAGGGTGATTAAGAAAGCGATGTGTGAAGAATGGGAAACTTTCCTTCAGAAAAATTCTCTCTTAACCAATAAAAAGTCTTAACCCATTTAGAATGATTAAAGCGATTTCTCAAGGCATTGTATCAGGACTCCTCATTAGTTTTATGTTTGGCCCGGTTTTTTTCGGGCTTATTCACGCAAGCATCCACCGTGGATTTCGAAAAGCGCTGGTTTATGCATCAGGCGTGGCTTCCAGCGATTCTTTTTTTATTCTGTTGATCTATTTCGGAGTAGCAGGATTTTTGCAAGATGAGTCTTTCCGTCTCTTTATGAAAATCGTGGGTTGTGGGATCATGATCACGTTTGGGATTTACTATATTATCAAAAAAGCCCCCGATACACTTGAAGTTGAAAACGAAAGTGAGCGTAAACAAAAACCATATCATAGTCTTTGGTTAAAAGGATTTGTACTCAATTCCATCAACCCTTCGGTATTCGTGATTTGCCTGGGAATGGTAAGTTATGCTGCCGACAATTATGCCAACGATAAGATCAGCACCTTCGCTTTTTTCATCGGATCAGTACTTACCGTTTTTTCATTCGATACCATCAAAGCCTACATCGCGCATAAGATCAAGATCTATTTCACAAATCGCTTACTGAACAAGATGAACAAAGTACTAGGCATCGTGATCCTCGGTGCCGGGCTGATATTATTTTATGATCTGATTAGAAATTGACCTAATAATTATGAAGGATGAATGAGCAGATTTGTTTAAAAATTCATTACTCAACATTCATAATTATTTTGCTGTTTCTGTTAATTATCATATATTTACAAGTCAAAAAAATACTCCAACATGAATCAATCAAAGCTTTTACCTTTTTTGATCTTCGGATTTCTAGCGGTTTTCGTTTTTTCTTGTAAAAAAGACAACCCAACTCCTGGAGATGGCACTGGTTATACAGATCTTCAAGTATACGCGGTAGATGCCAATGAGCAGCCAATAGAAGGAGCATTGGTGCAATTGTATTCTTCCGAAGCAGATAGAGCTGCAGACAATAATAGTGTTTATGCAGGCCTTACAGGAAGTCATGGATTTGCATATTTCAGCAAACTACCTCCTATCACTTTTTATGCAAGCGTGAAAAAAGATTTTGGTTCAGGTAATGTGAAAACAGGAACCGGCGATACAGGAGTTCCGATCAAAAGCAAAGAGCAATCTGCTATTACCGTAGAGCTTAAATAAAATCTTTCAATATAAATAAAAGAAGGCTTTCGATAACAGGGAGCCTTCTTTTATTTATATCATATTTTTCATTCATCTTCCAGCAACAGGTTCAGGGCATTTTGCAATTCCTGGTAAGGTTTTGTTTTTCTTTGGCTCAGAGCCAGCGTCATTCCTGCTCTGTAGATTTCCTCCGCTTTTGTACGATCCTGTTTTTCATAAAACTTAGCGGCATGGTAATACGTGGCCAGATAGTCCGGATGTTCCTTCAACAGCAGGTCGTAATACTTCCTGGTCTGTTCCTGATCCTGCTTTTCATACTCGAGTGCAAGTGCATAAAGAGTAAATGGATCGTTGGGGTCTTCCTTTAGAAATTCAAGGAGCTGATTTATTTTAGGATTGTGCATTATTTTATGTAAATAATCTTTGTTTTTTCTACATCTTACAGACAAATTTACGTTTAAATAAGTAACTATTTTTAGTTAAATACCGGATAGTTTTCCTATTTTAGACTTTTGAAATAGTTCAGAAAAAACAATAACATTTAACTTTTCAGATCCATGAAAATACTGGTTTGTATCACGAACGTACCCGATACGACTTCGAAAATTTCTTTTACAGATAACAACACAAAATTCAATACAGCCGGTGTTCAATTTATCATTGGGCCCTACGATGAATATGCCTTGTCAAGAGCCATTGAGTTGAAAGAAGCGCAAGGCGGCACAGTGACGGTACTCAATGTAGGCGAAGCAGATACTGAACCTACTATCCGCAAAGCCCTCGCCATCGGCGCCGACGATGCCATCCGGGTAAATGCATTTCCAAAAGACGCACAGTTTGTAGCGGCACAGATCGTATCGATCGCACAAGCAGAAAAATATGATCTGATCCTAATGGGCCGCGAATCCATTGACTTCAACGGAGGTTTGGTGCACGGACTGGTAGCAGAAGCGCTGGGTATTCCATCCGTATCTCCCGTGATGAAGCTTGATATCGAAGGAAACGTAGCGAAAATGGCCAGAGAAATAGAAGGCGGTAAAGAATACGTAGAAGTAGCATTGCCACTGGTAGCAGGTTGCCAGGAGCCAATTGCAGAGTGGAAAATTCCAAACATGAGAGGAATTATGTCTGCCCGTACTAAACCATTGAAAGTAGTAGAACCTGTATCTGCAGAAGACAGTGTGAAAATGCTTTCTTTCGAATTGCCTCCTGCCAAAGGAGCTTGCAAAATGATCGATGCTTCCACTCCGGAAAAATTATTCGACCTGCTGAAAAACGAAGCGAAAGTTTTATAATAATTATGAATGTTGAATTATGAATTTAATTCGACATTCATAATTCACTCATAATTCATAACTCAAAATTCAAAATTTTAAAAATATGTCAATACTAGTATTTGTAGAAGGAGTAGACGGAGAAGTAAAAAAATCTTCTTTTGAAGCAGTGTCCTATGCTGCTGAGCTGGCCAAGAAACAGAACACCTCGGTCACTGCAGTAGCGATCGGTGCATTCTCTTCTTCTGCATTGGAAAACGTAGGAAACTATGGAGCTGCAAAAGTGCTTCATATTAATAACGATAAACTTGCCCAGGTACATATAATGGCTTACGCCACCGCAATTGGCGAAGCAGCGAAAAAGGAAAGTGCAAATATTGTGATCCTGCCAAAATCATCGGCAGTAGACGCCATCGTATCAAGATTGGCTACTAAACTCCATGCAGGCGTGGTTACTGGTGCAGTAGAACTTCCCGATACAAGTGCCGGATTTAAAGTAAAAAAATCCATTTATACAGGAAAAGCATTTACTATGGTAGAACTTACTTCTGCTACCAAAGTAATTACCGTAGCTAAAAACGCGCATCCTGCGATCGAAACAGGTGGCAAAGCTACTGTAGAAGCCTTCTCTCCTGCCATCCCGGATACTGATTTCAATGTAAAAGTAACCAAGACCGAAAAAGCTACCGGAGAAATTTTATTGCCGGAAGCAGATATCGTAGTATCCGGAGGACGTGGTCTGAAAGGTCCTGAAAACTGGCATTTGGTGATTGACCTTGCCAAGGAACTGGGAGCCGCCACCGGATGTTCTAAACCTGTGTCTGATATGGACTGGAGGCCACACCACGAGCATGTAGGCCAAACAGGTGTAAAGGTAAGTCCAAATTTGTATATTGCTATCGGAATATCAGGCGCTATCCAACACTTGGCGGGAGTAAACTCTTCCAAATGTATTGTGGTAATCAACAAAGATCCGGAAGCTCCGTTTTTTAAAGCTGCTGATTACGGCATCGTAGGCGATGCTTTTGAAGTAGTACCCAAGCTTATCGAAGCAGCAAAAAAATTGAAATAATAAGTAAGTAAGCAGAATTCTAGTGGAGAAAATTAAACTCGAAATACTTGGATTATCCTCCAGCCAGTCGCATACCGGCTCCTTTGCATTGGTGCTTGGTGAAGAGACCGGAAATCGCAGATTGCCGATTATTATAGGGATGTTTGAAGCCCAGGCAATCGCGATCGAAATAGAGAAGATCAATCCAAACCGTCCTATGACGCACGACCTGTTCCGTTCGTTCGCCATGAATTTCAATTTTACAGTAGAAGAGATCGTGATCTCTGATCTGAAAGAAGGTGTGTTCTTTGCTAAAATAGTTTGCTCAGACACCGTTAAAACAGTAGAGGTTGACTCACGTCCCTCCGATGCCATTGCAATCGGACTTCGTTTCAATGTTCCTATTTATACTTACGAAAACATTCTTTCCGAAGCCGGTATCGTGTTGAACGATCTGGAAGACGAAGGTGAAAAAGAAAAGGAAAAAGAGAAAAAGCCTAAAGCAAAACAAGAACGCGTACCAAAGGAAACCAAAACCAATCCTGGTGATCCATATAAAAACTCTACGGTAGATCAACTGAAAAGCTTGCTGGATGATGCACTGGCGAAAGAAGACTACGAAAAAGCAGCGAGGATCCGGGATGAATTGAATAGAAGAAATTGAAAAAAGTTATGAGTTATGAATGTGAGTTAACTCATTCATAACTCATAACTCAACATTTTTTATTTGAAGACAATCGGAATATTAGAAAACTTCCCGTTCGTTACTTTCAGGATTTTAGAAGTGTTATTCATCTTCACCTGGATCTCCATTTCAAATTCTCCGGAAAGCATTTTGTTTTCTTCATCAAGATTGGTGATGTTGATGTAACCCTTGATTGGCTTACCTACCGCACTGCTGGCCGGATCTTCATAACGGATATAAGCTTCGCGAATGCTGGAAGATTCCAGATTGATACTTTTGTTGCTTGGGTTCATAAAAGCAAATTTTATAAACCGCTCGTTGTTTAACGACAACTGCATTTCCCCCCCTGTAATTTTCCGGATACTGGCTTTCATGCTGTCTACCACAAAAGGTTTTCCGTTTATATAACAAGAAAACACACCTGACTCCTGTGTATCAGTAGATTTAAAAGAGAAAGAAAAAAATAGAATTGAGATCAGTAGTAAGGAACTAAATCTTAATTGCATCCTGAAGTGATTTTTCTGTATTTATTTTGTACTAATATACGAAATTTAAAAATATGGTTGTAAAAAGTACAGGGAATTTATAAACAGGTTTTTTGGTTAACCCGGAAGACTAAGCCCCTGAACTCTAAACTGCCTTCCTCGCAAAATTCCCTTTGAGTTTAAGAAACGTAGTATTTCCAGAAACTATGCTGGCTTCAGCTGCAAGGGAATCATTTCCTGAGAGTAGTTTGACTAATACTTTTACCGAATAGGTTTCCGAAGGAATGACCAAATTGATGAATTTTATAAAATCGGCAGACTGTAAAAACTGTGCTTCTTTCACATAAGCTGAAATAACATCGGTGATCATATTGGTAAGACATACCCCGGGCATTACAGGACGATTGGGGAAATGACCTTTAAAAATGATGTGCCTGTCATTTATATCGATGTTTGCAGAAATGGTATTATTTTCTTCCTCTTTAAGATCTTTTATCGAATATAAGTCTCCCAAAATCATATTTTTTCTTTTCAATTTTCGAAAATAGGAAGTAAAAATACAAAAATCACCCTAATTTGATGATAATTAAGGGGTTTTTTATAATAAATATAATTTTTTAAATAATGAAGACTTTTCAGTAAGATGAGATTTTAGCCTGTTTGTTTAATAAAATTCAAGTAAAATAGTAAAAGCTCCAATAATTTTTAATTTTTCTCGACAAAATGAAGATTTTTTTGAAAAAAATACTTGAAAAAAATTCATTTTGGTAAAAATTTTATATTTTTACTCAAATTTGTAATCCAAACGTAAATCAAATAAAAAATATGGCTTATTTAAGATTTAATGCACTGAATACGGTCAACAACAGAACAACCGTAGCTGTGACTCCTCCTTCCTCTAAAGTTTCGGATTTTTACGGAAGCAATGTGTTCGGCGTAGACGCGATGAAAAAATACATGTCTGGCGGAGCATATAAAATATTAATGAATTCCATCGAAACTGGCGATAAAATCGATTCTGAAACTGCAGATGCAGTAGCAGCAGCAATGAAATCCTGGGCAATGGAAAAAGGAGTAACGCACTATACTCACTGGTTCCAGCCATTAACAGATGCAACTGCTGAAAAACACGATGCATTTATTGAAATTGACAACGGAATGGCTCTTGAGAAATTCAGAGGTTCTGCACTTGTACAACAAGAGCCGGATGCTTCTTCTTTCCCGAATGGTGGTATCCGTCAGACTTTCGAAGCACGTGGTTATACAGGTTGGGATCCTACCTCTCCTGCTTTCATCATTGGCAATACACTTTGTATTCCTACAATTTTCGTTTCTTATACAGGTGAACTTCTTGACTACAAAGGTCCATTGTTGAGATCTATTGCAGCTGTAGATAAAGCCGCTGTAGCAGTATGCGATTATTTCGATAAAGATATTACTAGAGTATTCTGTACACTGGGTCCTGAGCAAGAGTACTTCTTGATCGATGCAGCTCTATACAATGCACGCCCTGACTTGGTAATGGCAGGCAGAGCAGTATTCGGACATATTCCTGCAAGAGGTCAGCAATTGGAAGATCACTATTTCGGTTCTATTCCTCCAAGAGTACACGCTTTCATGGCAGACTTCGAGATCGAAGCATTGAAACTTGGAATGCCGATCAAAACCCGTCACAACGAAGTAGCACCTTCTCAGTTTGAAGTTGCTCCTACTTTCGAAGAGCTTAACTTAGCTTGCGATCACAACCAATTATTAATGGATGTGATGAGCAAAGTAGCAGAGAAGCATAACCTGAAAGTATTGTTCCACGAAAAACCATTCGCAGGAATCAATGGTAGCGGTAAACACAACAACTGGTCAATTGCTACCAACACTGGTAAAAACTTATTGCAACCAAGCAGCAAACCAAAAGAAAACCTGATCTTCTTAACCTTCTTCGTAAACGTAGTAAAAGCTGTACACGATTACGCAGATCTTCTAAGAGCATCTATCGGTTCTGCAGGAAACGATCACCGTCTTGGCGCTAACGAAGCACCTCCGGCGATCATGTCTGTATTCCTTGGTCAGACAATGAATGATATCTTGAACGAATTAGAGAGCAACGGTAACGTGAAAATCTCTAAAGGAGATAACTTATACATGAAACTTGGTATCAGCAGAATTCCTGAACTGATCCTTGATAACACAGACAGAAACAGAACTTCTCCATTTGCCTTCACTGGTAACAAATTTGAATTCCGTGCAGTAGGTTCTTCTGCTAACTCAGCTTGGCCAATGACTGTGTTGAACACAATCGTAGCTGAAACTCTTACTAAATTCAAAACTGAAGTTGACAAACTGATCGACAAAGGTGAGAAGAAAGAAGTAGCGATCGTAAATATATTGAGAGACTACGTGAAAGCTTCTAAGAAGATCCGTTTCGAAGGAAATGGTTATTCTGACGAGTGGGTAATAGAAGCTGAAAAGAGAGGTTTGAACAACGTAAAATCCACTCCGGAAGCACTTGATTTCATTGTGACTAAGCCAGTACAAGAAGTGTTCGAAAAACACGGAATCCTTAGCCACAAAGAGCTTGAAGCTCGTCATGAGATCATGTTGGAAAAATACATCAAGAAAATTCAAATTGAAGGCCGCGTAATCGGTGATCTTGGTGTAAACCATATCATCCCTACTGCGATCGCTTATCAAAATAAACTGATCACAAACGTGAAAGGTCTGAAAGAAATCGGTCTGGACAGCGAAGCAAAACCTGTGATTGAGACAATCAAAGAAATCTCTAAACACACTGCTACGATCCTGAACGAGATCGATAATATGACAGAAGCTCGTAAGAAAGCAAATAACATGTCTGACTCCAGAGCAAAAGCTATTTCTTACGATAAAGATGTGAAAACTAAATTTGAAACGATTCGTTATGCAGTAGATAAGCTTGAACTTATCGTTGACGATGAAGATTGGCCTCTACCAAAATACAGAGAGTTATTGTTCATTCGTTAATAATCCTTACCTTATTAACAGACAACAAGGCCCATTCTGGTTTTACTGGAATGGGCTTTTTTTATCAGAATTGTCGAATTACAGAATGAACAATTGCAGGAGATTGAGACATTCTTCTCCTGATATAAAATTTAAACCCTGAATTTTATTGTGATTTTTGTTTATCCAATAAAAAATTGTAATTATTTGCTTTAAAGTTAATGCTTTGTTATTAATTTTTTAACAAAGTTTTTTTAAAATATTAAATTATAGTATCATTGTAATCTAAACAAGCTCATTTTTATACTAAAACATGGAGTATTGTTTAGACATCTTAAACCTTATAAAATTTAAAAACACATGAAAAAAAAATCAATGCTATTGATGGCTGCAGCTGTCGTAATGTCTGTTGCCTTCTCATCTTGTAACAAGAAATTGAAAGATGATATCAAAGATCTTGACAACCAAGTTGCTGATCTGAAATCTCAGCAAGCTACTACAAACAGTAATTTGAGCGCTACTAACAGCACACTGGATGCTACTAACAGCACACTTAAATTCTATCCATTCTCAATGACTGTGTCTACCAAGAATGATAACGATTCTGCAATGACTATCAGCAGAACTTATAAGTTCAACACAGGTCCAGATTATTCCAACATTACCAATAACCATGATGGTACTTATTCTGTGTATCTGTACGTAACAGAGTCAGCATACTGGGATAATGACGCTTACATGGGATTTACTTATAACCCAACAACAAAAGTAGTTACTAACGGTTCATTCGATTTGAATTATTATGATTATCAATACAACTACAAAAATGTAAGATTGTATCAAAGTGATGCTGACGCTACTGTTACTGTTACAGTAAACACATTTGATACTACTACAGGAGCAGTTGATATCAGCGTTAACGGAACTACTACTACAGCTTCTAGCTATAACATCTATTCTGGTAAAGCAATGACTGCATCTTTCCACTATACAGGTACACTTACTGTTTTCCAATAGTAGATTGCTGTAAAGCAAAAGAAAAAAAGGGCTGTCTTTATTATAGACAGCCCTTTTTTTTCTACCATCTAACATCCAATTTATAACTCAACATTTAACTTTTGTAGTTTCAAATATTTTATACATCTTTAAGCTTTAAAAGCTATAAAACTCATGAAAAACACTATCTCTTTTTTGATTGCAACTATGGTAGTAATCTGTCTCTTCAGCGGTTGTAAAAAATATGAAGACGGCCCTGATTTTACATTAAGAAGCGTGAAAAACAGATTAACCAATGGTAAATGGGGATTAGACAAAATTACAATTGACGGACAAGACTCTACTTACGAATATAAAGAAGTCGATTTCAACTACGAGTTTTATGCCGGTACTGCCTTTGGCGCAAAACCGTACACCTACTCTCAGGCTTATACCTACAATAGCCAATTGATACAAATTGATAACGGCGATGTAATTTTCACCAACAACGGAAATACAATTTCTTTCCAACCATACAGCTCCACTTATGGAAGCTATTCTAGCTACTCTCCTATTTTTGGTTCCGATTCATATGGAAACTACCTTGAATGGGATATCACTAAACTTACAAATAAAGAATTTTGGCTCGAAACAGTCATTCGTACCGACAGCAGCAGCATGAAAGTGGTGATGCACCTAACAAAAAATTAATTAAAAGTGAACAAATGTGTTTTTCTCGACAGGGATGGTGTGCTGAATGTCGATGATGTAAATTATGTATGGACTACCGAAGCGTTCGAAATTTTGCCGGGCGTGCCAGAGGCCTTGAAAATACTGAAAGATAGAGGATATTACCTGGTGATCATTACCAACCAGTCCGGAATAGCCAAAGGTATTTACAAAGATGAAGACGTGATGAACTGTCATCAATACCTCCAGGAAAAAACAGGACATCTGATCGATGAAATTTATTATAGTCCTTATCATGCGAGCAAAACAGAAAGTCTGGTAACGAAGCCGGGAACGTTGTCGTTTGAAAAAGCGATCGCAAAATTCAACCTCGATATAGATCAATGCTGGATGGTAGGCGATATGGACAGAGATTTGATCCCTGCCAAAAAGATGGGAATAAAAACAATTCTTATTCCACACCGTATTCCCGATTCTTCTTTTGCTGATCATAAAGTAGATTCACTGCTAGAAGCCTGCAATTATATTCCCTGATTGTGCTTTTCTCGCTTTACAAAGATTATATTTGTTAAACCTCCAAGGATTAAAAAATGCTTGGAGGTTTATTATAATAAAAATCAGTTCAGGCGTTTTTATAGAAATGTTTAAAAACATACTTGTAGTAATTGGATTTTTTCTGACACTCAGCAGTGCTGCTCAGGACCCTCAGCTATCTCAATACTACAATGCTCCCCTTTACTTAAATCCAGCCTTTACCGGAGCAGGACTTGATACAAGAGCCGGGCTAAATTATCGCATGCAATGGCCAGGATTGGGAGATCCATACAAAACCTTTTCTGCCTGGATCGATCATGATTTCTATAAAAAAAGAAGTGGCCTTGGCCTTCTCATAAATCGCAGTACGCAAGGCGCCGCGAAACTTAGCGCTACAGATATAAGCGCTTTGTATTCATACCAGATCAATCTTACAGAACGGTGGACTGCGAAAACTGCGCTCCAAGGTGGAATCGGGATCCGTGATTTTGATTTTGGCAAAGCAGTCTTTGGAGATCAGCTAGCCAACGATGGCACGATCACCGGATCTTCTACAGATCAATTGGCTACCGGGAAAACACGCATCTATCCAGACTTTTCGGTAGGTACAGTAGTATACAATCGAAATTTATGGCTTGGAATTTCAGCCAATCATATCAACCGTCCCAATCAATCGTTTACGCAAGTAGACAAGGTGCCACTGCCAGTAAAATGGAGCTTTATCGGAGGATATAAAATTCTTCTGGGCGAGCGCCAGATCGCTTGGGGCGCGCCAGTGATGGAGACTAGCATCACTCCTACTTTCCTGTACAAAAAGCAAGGCACTTCCGATCAGCTAGACCTGGGACTTTATCTTACACATCACCCGGTAATGGCAGGAATCTGGTATCGTGGATTGCCTGTAAAAAAATACGCCTCAGGAGTTCCCAATTCCGAATCACTAGTGTTGATGGCTGGACTTATTCATAAAGGATTTACCTTCTGTTACAGCTACGATCTCGTAGTATCCAAACTAGCTGGCCTTAGCGGAGGGGCTCACGAGCTCTCTCTTATTTATCAATGGCAAACCGATAAATCAAATCGCAAAGGAAAACGTGGACACCGTACTATGCCTTGTCCAAACGTAGACCGGCAATACAAAACATTCCATCAATGAAAATTCTGATTATCCATTGTGGTAAAACGGAAGACGATTACCTAATCACAGGAATTGAAAAATACGAAACCCGGCTGAAACATTATTTACCGGTAGAAACTATTTATCTTCCCGCGCTTAAAAATACAAAAGCCCTTAGCAAGGAAGAACAGAAAGAAAAAGAAGGCACCGCTATTTTATCAAAGATCCAGTCAACAGATTTTGTAGTATTGCTGGATGAAAAAGGAAAGCAACTTTCCTCAACCGATTTTTCAAAGTATCTTACACAACACATGAATAGCGGGACAAGGCGTATGGTCTTTGTATCCGGCGGCCCTTATGGTTTTTCAGAAGAAGTATATGCAAAAGCAAACTACAAAGTATCTCTTTCATTAATGACCTTTTCGCACCAGATGGTACGTTTGTTTTTTATCGAACAGCTATACCGTGCGATGACGATTTATAAAGGAGAACCGTATCATCATGAATGAAGTTGAATTTCGAAATACAAGAAACATTATTTGATTTAGAATTTTAGTCTTAGATAACCGAATAACATTTAAATTAAAAATCTCTGCTATGATTGGCTCAACCCACACCTGTCTCAACTGCGGAAATGTATTCAATGGTAATTACTGCAACAATTGCGGGCAGCAGAAGTTGGATGAGAAAGAATTTACCATGAAAGGCTTTGTACACAATGCTATCGGTGAATCGCTGGAAGTAGATGACAGGCTTTTGAAAACGATCAAACTTCTTTTATTTAAACCCGGTTTTCTTGTTTCGGAATATTTTAGAGGAAAATTTCAAAGTTACTGGTCTCCCGTAAAATTATATTTGATTTGCTCTCTCCTTTATTTTGTGGTCTTCCATTTTTTTCCTGATCACGATTTCTATCATCATGAAAGCCTCTACAAACAAGACGCTACGGGGCTTATGAAAAAGATAGCTGATAATGCCATTGCCGAAAGACATATCAACGAAGAACAACTTACTGAACGTTTTGCTGATTTTGCTTCTTATTCGATGTATATCGTAGTGTTTTTTTATGCAATCCTTTTCAGCATTATTTATTTTTATAAGAAAATGAATTTTGTACATCACTTTGTTTTTTCACTTTACCTGATGTGCTTTATTATGCTAAAAGATGTGCTGCTATTTCCCTTGTATTACGTAATCCCTGCGTTTGAACCCAGGCTGGCGCTTAATATTTTTATCATCTGTGTGTATTCTGTTTTTTCTATGAAAGAATATTATAAGATCACGTTGGCAGGAGCGATCATTCGTGTGAGTATTTTTACCGTATTATTTTGGGGAGTATCGTTCTTACTCACTTACCTGGCACTGATCATAACAATTTATACTTTTTAGAAATGACTATAAATGAATTTTTGATCAAAACGATTCCTACCTCGGGAAAAGAATCAATTCTACTCATACAGCAGAAACGTGTATTCATTAATCATGAACAAGCATTGCAACATCAGTCTATTTCCGAGCGCGACGAGATTATATTCGATGGACAAGTAATTCAAAAACCATATGCTTATTTTTATCTTGCCTACTACAAACCGCGTGGCATAGAATGTACAATGAGTACAAACATTCCAGACAATCTTGCCGATGCTTTATCCGAAGTTGAAAATTTTTTCCCGGTAGGAAGATTGGATAAAGATTCCGAAGGTCTTATGATCCTTACCAACGATGGACAATTATACAAAAACATTGCACCTTCGGAATCTATAAAAGAAAAAGAATACATAGTTACCGTAGATCATGCATTGACAGAAGAGGACATCCGGCAACTCGCTACAGGCGTAGTCATCATGGGCAAGCGAACAAGGCCTGCGCAGGTTTTTCGGGAAAGTGATTTCAGTTTTAGGATTATACTCACCCAAGGTCTGAACCGTCAGATTCGAAGGATGTGTTATAAATTGGGATATGAGGTTACAGAATTAAAAAGGATTCGCATTCACGCACTCCGCCTGGATGCATTGGAGCCAGGTCAGTACAGGGCGATCGAAAGAGAAGATATTTTAGGCGTATAAAAAAATGCCGGAACTGTGTGTGATCCGGCATTAATATATAAACAAACCTTTGGGTAATACTCAGAAAATTAGAATTCCCCTTTTAAGTATTAAGATTAATAATGGATGCAAGATACCAGATGCCGGATATCAGATAGTTTAGATAAAAACAACTCTGTTTTACAAATAAGCTAAAGGACAATGTCATTAAAATACTCTCGCATTTATCCGGTATCTGGCATCTCAAATAAGTATTAATATTTAAGAGGGGTAATTTCTACAGAAAATTATTTCAACAACATTATTCAATAATCAACTTGTCGGTAGTCTGTTTTTCGTTGGAAACTACTTGTACAAAGTAAGTACCTTTCGTAAGAGAAGTCTGAATATTTTTCTCCAGCGCAGCAACAGCGTATACATCCAATTGATAAACGATTTGTCCTACCAGGTCAACAATCGTAATTTTATACGTCCCTCCTTCCAGTGCAGAGATAGTAAAGTTTCCCTGGTTTGGATTAGGATAAATATGTATACCATGATCATTGGCAGGTGTGATCGTTTTTATTTCAGAATAAGTATAGTCTCCATTAAAGTCGACTTGTTTCAGACGATAATAAATCGTGCCTTCACCAATCGTTAGATCTTCGTAAGAATAAAAAGAAAGTGTAGAGGAATTTCCTTTTCCTTTGATGTTAGCAAGGGGTGTGAATGTTTTTCCATCGCTACTTTTTTCTAGTACAAAATAATTATTATTTACCTCTGCTGAAGTTTGCCAGGTGATTGCTACCTCATTTCCGGATGTAGCTTTTGCATCAAAGGATAACAAAGAAATAGGCAGGGGACAGGACAGCGAAACGGAACCTCTCAAACAAGGACTCCCGGTGCGTATCGTCCACTCGATTGCTGCGCCGCTGGTGCCATTTACGTTTGGGTCCAGTCGTACCATACTGTTGTAGGTAGTAGAGCTAAAACTACTTTTCAATGCAAGCCTGTCAGAAGTAGTGTAGGTGATCACATAGCTGGAACCCGCTACAATCGGCCAGTTTACGGATACTTGTTTCCACACACCTTGCGAGAGAGAAAAAGGACCTGCGGTAGCATATGCAGAGCCATCTTTAGTAATGCTCAGGCTCACTGGGCTTGAGCCAAATGCAGACTGTAACCAAAGTGATACAAGAGTGAAATCCTGCAAAGCTGTGAAGTGTGTGCTGTTCCAGCTGCTTCCTCCTCCTCCATCATCGCTGGTGGCATCTGTTCTCAGCGGCGCTGCAGAATAAGTATTGGAATTTTCTACATACACTGTACTTGGCCCTGTGATGGGAATAGTAGCAGGATTGCCAGTGGCAACTACATTACCGCCAGTAGCGGCATCATACCATGTAAATGTGTTTCCTCCTCCGGTGCCGGTAACACTAAAGGAACCATTGGGAGCAGCAGCGCAATTGCTGGAAACAATGGAAGGACTGCTGATATTGGAAGTAAGTTGTGCATCGTTAGAAGTCACCATCACGCAGCCCGCAGCCTGAGCGGCCGCACTTGGCGTTACCTTTACGCCGTAGGTACCCACTACTCCTGTGGTGATGGTGGAAGAGGTCGAAGTTGGCGCACCGGATGGTTTTTTATACCAATCGTAGGTTAAGCCTGTTCCGGTAAGACTAGCAGAAAGTGTAGTGGTGGTAGCTGTACATAGCACTGCATCGGCCACTGTTACAGCAGGCATGGTAGCAGTAACCACGATGGTAGAAGAAGCTGAGCATCCTGTAGGAAAGCTTGATGTTTGCACACAAACTCTATAAGTGCCGGGTGTAGTGATCGCATAAGTATTAGCAGTGCTACTCGCAGAGACAAGCGTGGTCTGCGCGCTGCCGGTACCTGAGTACCACCAGAACTGTGTAGTACCTCCGGTAGAGACATTTGAATTTAAAGTAGCAGCTCCATTGGTAGTACATAAAGAAAAGTCGCTGCCTAGGGCAGGTGTAGTGGAAGCCGGTAAGGAAGTCAGGTTGTTGCAACCGTTGATAAATGAAATATCATCAATCAAAAGGTCGTTGCGGAAAGTAGCGGTGGGCGCTTGTACTTCAATTAAGATCATCGCTTCTGTATAGGAAGCGCTTGGAGTCCAGGTGCCGTAAAATTGTTGCCAATTCATTTTTCCAGTAGGCACTGCCGTTCCCACATTCGCGCGAGCTGAATATTGTAGCACGCCTGAGATCATTGGGATCACGATAAAATTTAAAGTAGAGTTGATGTAGCCGGCTTGGTTGGCATCCCTGTTGTAATTGGCAAACCAGGCAGAGAAATAATATTTTTGATTAGGATAGATCGTGATATGCTGTCTCCAGATTGCCGGCAAGCCGGCAGGATCGCTATCGTATTTTCCTCCTGTATAATTTTCGAAGTCACCAATAAGTGCAAAACCGTTTCCGTTCAATCCGGGAGTATGGTCGTTGAAATCAACATCAATATAATCTGTTCCTGCAAAGGCCTGGCGAGGTTGTGCCGTACAAGTCATCCCTGGTTCAGCTCTTCCTACAGCATAATCATTTGGAATAGAAGTAAGACAGGTTCCTACTGGAGGATTAGCGGCGAAGTTGCTGGTACTGGTCAGATCGGATTGGAAATCGAAAGGACCGTTTGCGGTATAAGTATGACCATTCCCCGATTTTGTCAAATATCCAGCTTCAAAATTTCCGTTTCGCACGGCTTCAACAGTAGGTGTGTTGGTACACTGTGCGTGACTTTTGGAAGACATTATTAAACATGCTCCCAAAATACTAAGTAGTAGAAAGTAAAATGTTTTCATTGTTGTTCCTGTAAGTATAAAATTGAAAGACTTGCGGGCCTTTCTAATAAAATAGCATTCAGGGGAGAATGGTAACTGTACAGGGCATAAAAAATCAGGTATTTGACTGGTTTGTAAAATCTTTTTGGAAGAAAAAATAGCGCTTTAGTTTACTCTTAAATTCTAAAAAAATGAAAGAAAGAGGAATTTTTGAAAAAGATATTGCATTTTAATTTAAGTTGGAAAAATTACCATTAGCTATTGAAGATACCAGATGCTGGAATCCGGCATCTGGTATTTATTAATCAATACAATTATTCTACAATCATTTTTCTGATCACTTGCGCCTCTTCTGAGGTGATCTGAATTAAGTAAGTGCCGGTAGAAAGCGAAGTTTCAAAACTCTTTTCCAATGCTGCCTCTGCATTTACTGACCATTGGTACAAAGGTTGTCCCAACACACTGGAAATTGTGATCGTGTAATGTCCTTTATTAGAAGCGGTCACTGTAAAGCTTCCGCTGTTAGGGTTGGGTACTATTGCAATCACATTAGCAGAAGTAATAGTTACTTCCTTAAGAGGAGAATAAGTATAAGCACCATTAAAATCTACTTGCTTAAGTCTGTAATAAGTAATTCCATATACGGCAGCCGGATCTGAGAATTGATAAGTAGAAAGCTGGGTGTAAGTTCCTTTCCCTGCTATATTTCCGATCGGTTCAAATGTTTGGCCATCTTTGCTTCTTTCTATCACAAAATAAGCGTTGTTTATTTCAGCTACTGTTTGCCATACCAGACTTACACTTCCGTCTTCTAACACTAAAGCAGTAAAGGCGATCAGTGACACTGGTAGTGTGTTGTCTACGCAGTTTGAAAATTCTGAAGTACGACAATAGGTACTACTGCAATTTGTTCCTGTACCTACGGCAAGTGCAGTGATATCATTGTACATCGGTGTACCATTGTTGTAGTTCCAGGTAGTACCAGTAGGATAGGTCATTGTGCCTCCTGTAAAAAGAAACTGACCTTGTGGATTTGTACCGCAGGCACCAGCAGCACAAGAGTTGGTACCGTATACATAAACTACAGAATTGGTAGGACGACCACCACTTACAGTCGTTGGCACCGGAGTAAAAGTATTTAGGGTGATGGTGCCACATCCGAAACTGCTATTCCCTGGGCCGTTTGGCGATATACCACTACAGTTTAGATTGATCCCTTTGGCAGTATTGCAATAGATTCTATTGTTGAAGATTTCCACATAGTCCGCACCACCTATCACGTTTACGCCATTGCCTGCGCTATAAGCCAGGTCGTTGTTATCAATATTGATCTTGCTGGCGGTTCCTTCTGCGCGTATGGCGCTTCCATCGTAAGAGCCATTGAGTTGTTGTCCTGCAGCAGTTCCACTGGGAGTAAGTCCGATATAGTTACCTGTAATGGATACTAGAGTTGTACCATTTGACAATGCAATTCCTGCTGCAGGAATATCAGTTCTTTTTCCCTGATTTGCGCCAATATAATTTCCGGAGATGGTTCCAGTGGTTACATTCTGCAGGTCAATACCAGAGTTTCCGTTCCCGAGCAATGCGCCGCTTGGACTTACTCCGATATAGTTATCAAGAATGGAGATATTGGTTATGCTTCCAGCGGTAGCGATTCCATGCGATTTGGTATTTCCCATACCGTTTGCTCCTATTACGTTGTTGGAGATTGTGACATTGCTACAAGTAGAAAAGAGAAACATACCAGCAAAACTATTTCCGGAGGGTCCTGTACTGGTATTGTCAGCATAGACTCCTATATGGTTATTACTAACTGTAATCGTATTAACGCCGGAAATCACATAAAGCCCGCAGGAAAAGTTGTCTTGGGTTACCCATCCGTTTCTTACAATTGTATTGCCACTAATTGTAACATTGGCAATGGTACCAGAAGATAAAATAATTCCTCCGTGACCGTTTCCGTAATCGGTGCCATCGTAAAGTCCACTGCTGTTCGATCCAATAAAATTATTCTGAATAGTAAGAGGATTGACATTTGCATCGATTCTTATTCCACTGCTTACGCTCCTGGAAATAGTGTTTCCAATAATATCAAGATTGTTGACCGTTCCAGCGCTGAGCACAATGCCATAGTTTTTGTTCTGAAAGGTTGAACCACCTGTTCCGGATTTATTTACACCAATAAGATTGTAGCGGATCTTTAATCCATTACAGTTTCCGCTTACTACTTCAATAGCTCCGCCGGTTGTACCTTGCATAGAAGAAACAATATTGGAATCGATGATCACATTTTGTGAAGCGGTAATTGAAATCGTGGAGTTGGTACCGGTTCCGGAAAGACTTGTCCCCCCTGTTATGTCTGTACCAAAATAATTTCCGATAATTTTTGTACTGGCAGATGCACCACTAAGTGCAATAGAATTACTGGAACTGAGGGCAAATATATTTCTTTGAGTACTGTTGTTAGCACCAATTATAGTACCTGTGGAAGCATCAATTTTAATATCGAAAGCCAGGCCTCCCGTTACCAGCGCTGTACCTGCAGGATTGGTATTGAATTTACAACCATAGATCGTACTATTATTAGACCCGGCAGCAAGGCTGATTCCACCGACTGTGAAAATACTGTTGGAAATAGCGGTAGTGCTGGAGTTGTTGAATGTTACCGGCATTGTACTGAAAGTACAACCTGTTATGGTATTGGTGTTAGAAGTTGATGCGAAGCTCACTGTACCTGATGAGAAAGATGTGTTGGTAATAGTATTGCTACTGGAATTGCTGAATTGTACATTCATAGTACTAAAATTGCAACCATTGATATTATTAGTGTTGCTGTTATTAAAATTCATCGTATACCCTGAAAAAGAGGAATTCACAAAACTGTTATTTCCTACTGTAAAAGTAAAAGCGACATTATTAATAGACGCATTATTAAATGTATGTCCTACAGTTCCTCCTAACGGAACAGCAGTACTATTAAAGCCTGCGGTCATCGTCCAGTTGTTGATCGTTAGTTGGGTCACATTGAGTGTCCAGGCGCCATAGCCTGGCCCGTCTACTGTATTATTGTTACCATTTATTGTAAGAGCAGCCGATGAATTATTGATTGCCCACTTGGAAGGGTCATTGAGGGAAAGAGTAATGGTCACATTGATTGTATGGCTTCCCGCTCCTGCCGCATTGAAATCTGCAATTGCTTTGGCAAGAGTTCCTGGTGTGGAGGCATTGCCCCAACCTCCGTCGTTCACATTCACCGTAAAGGTAGTAGCCGACATCGGTAAAATAATTCCAATCCATCCGATCAGAAAAAGTAAAGCTTTACGCATAAGTATAGTTGTTTTTAAATGATTAGTTTGTTCCAGCTAAAATCGTTGGAAGTCTGTATCACATTCCGAGGATTTTCTCTGTTTTTAATAAATTAAGCAGAGAAGAATTATAGTAACTGAGAGGTAAGCAAAACAAGACTTGTTTTTTACTTTTTTAAAGCTGAATAGAGGAAGAAAATAACGCCTTGATATTTTAAAAAAATATACCATGATATTTGAAAAACGACTTTTTGAAAAAATTGTATCTCTATAATTCCTGTCTGTTTTTTTTGGATTTTTTTGAAAAGAAAAATAAAAATCTTGGTGTATGGAATACGTGTTAGAATTTATATAATGAAAATAAAAATCCCTTGGACTTTTAAGACCAAGGGATTTTTGTTGTCGTTGTCTGTATTCCCACCACCAACCATCTTACTGCTTGATAGGCTTCATAACTTTGCTATAGAATAAAGGAGTGCAATGTGACTAACAAAAAAAGGAATCCAAGTTTCGGATTCCTTTTTCTAAAATTGCAAAAATATTTTTTATTCTTTATCAAGTAGTAAATTAAACTTCACCACCTGCACCATTTGCTTTGATTTTTTTAGAATAGAAATTTTATAATGCTTGGTCTCGATAGTATCATCCAGATCAGGAATTTTTCCGAAGATCATGCTGATATATCCGGCCACGGTTTCGTATTCATCTGCTTCTGGTAATGGCTCTGGTAGAAATTCGTTTACGTCAAGTACAGGAGACAATGCATTTACTACATATTCTCTGGGCGCCGTTTTCTCTACGATTGGTGCTTCGTCATCATGCTCATCCTGGATCTCACCTACGATCTCTTCAATGATATCTTCGATCGTTACGATCCCTGATACTCCACCGTATTCGTCGGTGATAATGGCCATGTGCATTCTCTTTTTCTGCAGATCGCGGAGCAGATCGGAGATCTTTTTGGTTTCCGGTACAAAGTAGGCAGGACGCATGGCTTCTTTAAATTCGATCTTATCCTTTTTATTCAAAAGTCTTAAAAGGTCTTTTGTATAGACGATCCCTTCGATGTTGTCAATGTTATCCTGGTACACAGGCATCCTGGAATAACCTTCGTTGATGATCTGTACGATCACTTCTTCTACCGGAGTATCAATATCCACACCGTGTATCTTAGGTCTGGGCACCATGATCTGGCGAGCCATGATCTGGTCGAACCCAAAGGCATTCTTAATGATCTCATGTTCACCTTCTTCAATAGCACCAGTAGCCTTTCCCTGATCGATTAGTAAAGCTAGCTCTTCAGCCGAGTGTTGGTCGTGGTGCGAGTTTTGGTAAATACCAAGCGATTTCAGTACTATATTGGAAAGACCATTCAACAGCCATACAGCCGGTCCGAAGATCGTATAGAAAAAGCGCATTGGATAGGAAACGCTGAGGGTCACTTTTTCAGCGCTTTGCAGAGCAAGCATTTTGGGAGCTTGTTCTCCAAACACCACGTGTAGCGTGGTCAGGATGCTCAGGGAAAGAATATAAGAAATTGTCTCGATCACATGTACGTGGATATCAAGCCCGATCTTGGCGAAAATGATCTTCACTACATCTTCTACCATTGGTTCGCCTACGGAACCCAATGCGAGACTGGCGATCGTGATCCCGAGCTGGGAAGCGGAGAGATAAGCGTCGAGGTTTTTGACAATGTCGAGAGCAAGCTTGGCGCGCCGGTTGCCTGTAGAAGCAACGATTTCAAGCTGAGAGCCTCTTATTTTAACTAGTGCAAATTCGGCTGCTACAAAAAAGCCGTTTAACAAAACAAGGAGAACCGTAACAAGGATGTCTATAATCATATATTTTTCCGAAATCTTGATGCATAGTATTCGGAATTTTTAAGTCAAGGTATTACAAACCGAGATCAATATCAAATTTATCAAAAAATATACTCCGGATTATGATTTTTTTATGTAAATTTAGAGAAAAGGATCACTACCAGATGTTATCTTAAAAAATGAACGTCACAACTCACAAAATTGAACTTTATTAACTCTCCTTATTTGATTTCATTCTAAATAACGAGTATTTGCAACTAAATAAATATTAAAACAGTACAAAAACGGGGATAAAATTCCTTTTAAAAAGTTTTTTTTAGTAGGATTTTATCTAATTTTACACGCGCAGTAATATGACAAATAAGGTAATTTTCAATGTATTCTTTTTGTTTTTATCCAATTGTTATTCATTGGTAATCAGAAAGTCCCCTTTTAGTATTACGATCACAAAACATAGGTTAACAACCAAAACGGTAAGAAAAGATTAATAAGAAAACATGAGTGAAAGTTTAAGTCAGTATCTCCCTTTGGGAATACAATTCATGATCGCCCTTGGATTTGTGTTGCTGACAATTGTCGGCAGCTGGTTTTTAGGTCCAAAAGTAAAAACGCAACATAAGCTGGAAACCTTCGAAGCAGGTTTGGATCCGGTAGGAAACGCAAGAGTCCAGTTCTCCATCAAATATTTTCTGGTAGCAACTTTATTCGTCCTCTTCGATGTGGAAGTGATCTTCTTCTATCCATGGGCGGTAAATTTCAAGACCTTTATTTTAAACCAGGGCTTTGCCGGATTTGGCAAAATGCTCCTGTTCATGGCTCCTGTATTAGTCGGGTTCTTCTATGTAATTAAGAAGGGCGCGCTCGACTGGGAATAAAAGAAATTATGAATTATGAGTTATGAATGTTGAATTAAAAATGACTCATAGTTTTAAAAAATAGATACTAAATATTGAGAGAGTTTTGAACTCATCATTCATAACTCAACATTCATAACTTCAAAAAATTATGGTAAACGTTGTAGATGCACCGAAAGGAATGGAGGGACCTGGGTTCTTTGCCGCAAAGCTAGATGATGTAGTTGGATTGGCAAGAGCAAATTCTATCTGGCCTCTTCCCTTTGCTACTTCCTGCTGCGGCATTGAGTTTATGGCCACTATGGCTCCTAACTACGATATGTCCAGGTTCGGTTCGGAAAGAATGGCCTTCACCCCACGCCAGTGCGACTTGCTGATGGTAATGGGAACGATCGCTAAAAAGATGGGACCTGTGCTTCGCCACGTGTACGAGCAAATGGCAGAGCCCAAATGGGTAATAGCTGTAGGAGCTTGCGCTTCCAGCGGCGGGATCTTTGATACTTACAGTGTTCTTCAAGGTATAGATAAAATAATTCCGGTAGATGTATATGTACCAGGCTGCCCTCCGCGTCCGGAGCAGATCATCGATGGAGTAATGAGGATTCAAGACCTCATTGGCTCTGAAGCAAGAAACAGAAGACAATCGGAAGAATACAAAAAACTGCTGGCTAAATACGAGATAAAATAATGTCTTTAACCTACGAAAAAATTACGGAAAAACTTTCTTCGAAATTCGGAAGTGATATTTACCAAATCGAAGAACCCTATCAAATGCTTACCGTGACCGTCAATAGAGATAAGATCCTTGACATCGTCCGTTTCCTTAAAGAAGATCCTGAACTTAGGTTCATATTTTTAACCGACCTCACAGGAGTACATTTTCCTGACGATCCTACCGGTGATAAACTAGGAGCTGTGTACCACTTGCATAATCTGGTAGACAATGTAAGAATGCGTATTAAAGCATTCTTTCCTAAAGAGTCTCCATACATCGATTCTCTCACGCCACTCTATTCCGGCGCCAACTGGATGGAGAGAGAAACTTATGATTTCTTCGGAATCATATTCAACAACCACCCTAATCTGAAAAGAATACTTAACGTAGACGATATGGATTACCATCCAATGCGCAAAGAATACGCACTGGAAGATCCAACAAGAGAAGACAAAGACGATAAATTCTTTGGAAGATAGAAATTTAAGTTATGAATTATGAATGTTGAGTTATAAGTTAACCTCTGCATTCGTAACTCATAATTCATAACTCATAATTGAGAAAAATATGGCACTGTTACCTACCAATAACAACGTTCAAATCGAGATCACAGAAGATTCGCATCTTACTACGCTGAACTTAGGTCCTACGCACCCTGCTACACATGGGGTATTCCAGAATATTATCAAACTGGACGGAGAGCGCATTGTAGACGCTGTTCCTACCGTAGGATACATTCACCGGGCATTTGAGAAGATCGCCGAAAGAAGACCTTTCTACCAGATCACTCCTCTGACTGACCGTCTGAACTACTGCTCCGCTCCTATCAATAATATAGGTTACCACATGACAGTAGAAAAACTGATTGGTGTAGAAGTGCCGAAACGTGTGCAATACATGAGAGTGATCATAATGGAACTCGCGCGTATTGCAGATCACCTTGTTTGTAATAGTGTGGTAGGCGTAGACTCCGGAGCATTCACAGGGTTTACCTATGTATTCCAAAACAGAGAGCAGATCTACGATATCTACGAAGAAATTTGCGGAGCACGTCTTACGACCAACATCGGTAGGATCGGCGGCTTCGAGCGTGATTTCAGCGCCCGCGCAATGATGTTGATCGAAAAATTCGTGAAAGAATTTCCGAAAGACATGAAGCAATTCCAAAACCTTTTTGATTCCAACAGAATTTTCATAGACCGTGTGAAAGGCGCAGGCCCTATCTCTGCAGAGCGTGCGCTGAACTATAGCTTTACCGGTCCTAATCTGAGAGCTGCAGGAGTAGATTACGATGTACGCGTACATTCTCCTTACTCTTCTTACGACGAATTCCAATTTGACATCCCGGTAGGTACTAACGGCGATACTTACGATCGCTATGTGGTACGTAATGAGGAGATCTGGCAAAGCCTTCGCATCATTGAGCAAGCGTTGGCGAAGTTTAAGAAAGAGCCAGCAGGCGTATACCACGCGGAGGTTCCGGATTTCTATCTTCCTCCGAAAAAAGATGTTTACGAAAATATGGAAGCGCTGATCTACCATTTCAAAATTGTAATGGGAGAAACAGAAATTCCAAAAGGCGAAGTATACCACAGCGTGGAAGGCGCCAACGGGGAGCTTGGCTTCTACCTGATCAGCGACGGTGGACGTGCTCCATTCCGTTTGCACTTCAGAAGACCTTGCTTCATCTACTACCAGGGATATCCTGAAATGATCAAAGGTTCTTATTTATCGGATGCACTGCTTACGATGAGTAGCCTGAACTTGATCGCAGGAGAAATGGATGCTTAAAAATGTTGAATGTTGAATTATGAGTTATGAATGCAACTCATAATTCATAACTCATAATTCATAATTAAAATAAAAATGGATTCTACAGAAAAGGAAATTAAATTCTCCGAGAAAACAATGGCACGGGTGCAGGAGCTGATCAGCCACTATCCCGAAGGAAAACAAAAATCTGCGCTGTTGCCTACACTTCACCTTGCTCAAAAGGAATTTGATGGTTGGTTGAGTGTGCCGGTGATGGATTATGTAGCTTCTGTTCTAAAGCTTGAGCCAATCGAAGTATACGAAGTGGCTACTTTCTACACCATGTACAATCAAAAGCGTGTAGGAAAATGTATGATCGAATTTTGTCAGACAGGTCCTTGTCTTCTTAAAGATACAGAACCTCTCATCGCATATACAGAGAAGAAATTAGGAATTAAATTGGGAGAAACTACTTCTGATTATAAATTCACCCTCAAAGGCGTGGAATGTCTTGGCGCCTGCGGCTACGCTCCTATGGCGCAGATCGGGCAATACTACTATCAGAATTTGACGGAAGAGAAAATTGACAAGATCATCGAAGAATTTGGCAAACCGGATTTTGATCCTGAAAAGAAATACGAAATTTAATCATGGGAAAGAAATTACTACTTGAGCACGACGGCGTACCTGGGATTGACGGGTACGATGTGTACCGTTCGAAAGGCGGCTACGGAGCAGTGGAAAAAGCGCTGAAGACTATGTCTCCGGACGCAGTGGTGGAAGAAGTGAAAAAATCCGGACTGCGCGGCCGTGGCGGCGCGGGCTTTCCTACGGGAATGAAATGGAGCTTTATCGCTAAGCCTGAAGGCAAACCTCGCTACCTCGTGGTGAATGCTGACGAAAGTGAGCCGGGTACTTTCAAAGACCGTTACCTGATGGAAAAAATTCCTCACCTGTTGGTAGAAGGAATGGTACTCTCCTGCTTCGCACTTGGCGCCAATACTGGCTACATCTACATCCGCGGCGAATATAAATGGCTGGTGGATGTGATGGAGAAAGCAATTGCGGAAGCAAAGAACAATGGCTTTTTAGGAAAAAACATTTTAGGATCAGGTTTTGATCTGGAAATATATGTAAACAATGGTGCTGGCGCCTATATCTGTGGCGAAGAAACAGCGCTGATCGAATCGCTGGAAGGTAAAAGAGGTAATCCAAGAATTAAACCTCCTTTCCCTGCGGTAGCCGGTCTGTATGGAAATCCTACAGTGGTAAACAACGTGGAGTCCATCGCAGCGGTAACGCCAATCATCAATATGGGCGGCGACGAATATGCGAAACTTGGTATTGGAAAATCAACCGGTACAAAATTGATCTCTGCCTGCGGACACATTAACAAACCTGGTGTGTACGAGATCGAGATGAATATTTCTGTAGAAGAATTTATCAACTCTGACGAATATTGTGGCGGTATCCGCAAAGGACATCGTCTTAAAGCCCTTATCCCTGGCGGTTCTTCCGTTCCTGTGCTTCCTTTTGATCTGATCTATAAAACTGCGAAAGGCGAAGACAGAATGATGACTTATGAGTCTCTTTCCGACGGAGGTTTCGCTACAGGTTCTATGCTGGGTTCAGGCGGATTCATCGTAATGGATGAAACTACTTGTATCGTACGCAACACCTGGAGCTTTGCAAGATTCTATCACCATGAGTCTTGCGGTCAGTGCAGCCCTTGCCGCGAAGGTACAGGCTGGATGGAAAAAGTCTTGCACCGTATCGAACACGGTCACGGACACGCGCAAGACATCGACTTGCTTGTAGACGTTGCCAAGAGAATTGAAGGAAATACGATCTGCCCACTTGGCGATGCTGCTGCATGGCCTGTAGCGGCTGCGATCAGACACTTCAGAGAAGAATTTGAATACCACATCAAATATCCTGAAAGAGTAAAAGGAATTTACGCACACCTGGACGATTATAAATCTGTACTGGTTTAGTTAGCTTATTCATAAATTTTCATTTATAAAAACATGAAAGTAACCATAGACGGACATAGCATAGAGGTAGAGCCAGGAACAACCATCCTGCAAGCTGCCCGAATGATCGGTGGAGAGATTGTACCACCGGCCATGTGTTACTATTCCAAATTAAAAGAGTCCGGAGGAAAATGCCGTACCTGTATCGTAGAAGTATCCAAAGGCTCTGAGAAAGATCCTCGACCAATGCCTAAGCTGGTGGCTTCCTGCCGTACCACTGTGATGGATGGTATGGAAGTGAAAAACATCACTTCTGAAAAAGTACTTGATGCACGTAAAGGTGTTGTAGAATTCCTTCTTATCAATCACCCGCTCGATTGCCCTATCTGTGATCAGGCTGGTGAGTGTCATCTGCAAGACCTGGCTTACGAGCATGGTAGCGCGAAGACTCGCTACGAAGAAGAAAGAAGAACATTCGATAAAATTGACATCGGTGATAAGATCCAATTGCATATGACGCGTTGCATCCTATGCTACCGTTGTGTATTTACTGCAGATCAGATCACGAACAAACGTGTACATGGCGTGCTTCAAAGAGGCGATGCTTCTGAGATCAGCACCTATATTCATAAAGCGATCGACAATGATTTCTCAGGAAACGTGATCGATGTTTGCCCTGTAGGCGCTTTGACCGATAAAACCTTCCGTTTCAAAAGCCGCGTATGGTTTGCCAAACCACAAGACGCGCACCGCGATTGTCCTAAGTGCTCTGGTAAAACAGTGGTATGGACTTATGGAAACGAAGTATACCGCGTAACGGCAAGAAAAGACAAATACGATGAAGTGATCGACTTTATCTGCAACGAATGCCGTTTCGAGAAAAAGAAAATGACTGATTGGGTGATCGAAGGCCCAACCAATATAGAGCGTCACTCTGTGATCTCTGCGAACAAATACAAAAAACAAGAAGGACTAAAAGTAACGACTCCGGAAAAATTAGGATATGGAAATAATGTTCACTGATAAATTAATTCTGGCTACAATCATCTTTGCCCTCTCTTTGGGCGTAGCCGCATATGCTACCTGGGCTGAGCGTAAATTAGCTGCCTGGTTCCAGGATAGGATCGGTCCTAATCGTGCGGGTCCTTTTGGTTTGCTTCAACCGATCGCAGATGGTGTGAAGCTTTTTATGAAAGAAGAAATTATTCCTGCCGATTCGGATAAATTCCTTTTCATCGTAGGACCTTCTCTATTCATGCTTACAGCGCTTATGACGAGTGCTGTGATTCCCTGGAGTACACCTTTAAATCTTGGCGACGGACATTTATTCCAAATGCAGGTAGCTGACATCAACATCGGGATCCTTTATGTATTCGCGGTAGTGTCGATCGGTGTATATGGAATTATGATCGGAGGTTGGGCTTCCAATAATAAGTATTCGCTGCTGGGCGCGCTACGTGCGTCTTCCCAGATGATCAGTTATGAACTGGCAATGGGACTATCAATCGTTGCTATTATCATGATGACCGGAGCCGGTGGAATGAGCATTCGCAACATTGTAGAGTCACAAAGCGGAGGCCTTTATGGCGTAGAAGTATTAAAAGGATTAGACTGGAATATCTTCTACCAACCACTTGGTTTCATGATCTTCATTGTATGCGCTTTCGCGGAATGTAACCGTACTCCTTTCGACCTGCCGGAAGCCGAAGCTGAGTTGGGCGGCGGTTACCACATCGAATACAGCTCTATGAAACTTGGATTGTTCCTGTTCGCAGAATATGTAAACATGTTCATCTCTTCTGCTGTCATGGCTTCGCTTTATTTCGGAGGGTATAATTTCCCCGGACTTTCATTGCTTCCTGAATTCTGGCAAAGCATCGCCGGTGTTGGCGTATTCATGGGTAAAATTACCTTCTTTATTTTCGTATTCATGTGGGTACGCTGGACTGTTCCGAGATTCCGTTATGATCAACTAATGACTCTTGGATGGAAGATCCTGCTACCACTTTCAATCCTGAACATTGTATTAACAGGAACCGTTATGTTGTTCTTCAGTAAATAAAAAATATTATGGCACTGTCATTAACCAATAGAAAAAAAGTACTCGAAAAAAAGGAATATACCTTTTTAGAGTCATTGTATTTTCCTGCCATATTCGGTGGTATGATGATCACACTGAAACACCTTTTCAAGAAAAAGGTAACGGTGCAATATCCTGAAGAGAAGAAATCATTCAGTAAAGTTTTCAGAGGGAAACATATTCTGAAAAGAGATGAGCAAGGACGTGAAAACTGCACTGCATGCGGTTTGTGTGCTGTAGCTTGTCCGGCAGAAGCGATCACCATTACCGCTGCAGAGCGTAAGAAAGGCGAAGAGCATTTGTACAAAGAAGAAAAATATGCAGCGATGTATGAGATCAATATGCTACGTTGCATCTTCTGCGGAATGTGCGAAGAAGCTTGTCCGAAAGATGCGATCTATCTTACAGAGGAACTTACTCCGGCAAACTATGACCGTAAGAATTTCATTTATGGAAAAGATAAACTGGTGCAACCATTGGGAACCAGCGCCCATCCTAAAACCTACAAGCCGTATGTGAAAGACGGCAAACCTTACGAATATAAAACACCCGTTAATAAATAGTCAAAACAAAATGGATAAAATTTTATTTCTGTCCCTGGCTGTGGTAGCCATTTTTAGCGCCCTGGCAGTGATCTTTGCGAAAAGCCCGGTATACAGCGTACTTTCGTTGATCGTTACGTTCTTCTCCGTAGCAGGCCATTTTGTATTACTCAACGCACAATTCCTTGCGATCGTGAACATCATCGTATATGCAGGAGCGATCATGGTATTGTTCCTCTTTGTGATCATGCTTTTGAACCTGAATAAATCTTCCGAACCACAGAAACCTTTCTATGTAAAGCTTGCCGCTTGCGTAGCGGGAGGTTTATTACTGGTAACATTGGTAGGCGCAGTAAAAGGAGCAAGCGTTCAAAACAGTGATCCGTTGATCGGAACAAATATTGGTTCGGTAGAAAAATTAGGCGAGGTATTGTTCAGCAATTTCCTTGTACCTTTTGAAATTTCTTCTGTACTGTTCCTTTCCGCTATGATCGGCGCAGTAATGCTTGGAAAGAAAAACCTTAAAGACAGCTAATATAAATTATGAATGTTGAGTTATGAATGATGAATTGATTCTGACTCACATTAAACTCATAATTCATAACTCATAACTTAAAATTTAGAATGCAAGATCTATTTACAAACTCTTTAAACGGATACATCCTCCTATCGTCAATTTTGTTTACGATCGGTATCCTGGGAATTTTGATCAGAAAAAATATCATCATCATTTTCATGTCGATCGAGTTGATGCTGAATGCGGTCAACTTATTGCTGACGGCGTTTTCTGTGCATCATAATAATGCCGATGGACAAGTGTTCGTATTCTTCATCATGGCTGTGGCCGCTGCCGAGGTGACGGTAGGACTGGCGATCCTGGTAATGATCTACAGAAACACAGGTTCTGTAAGCATCGACGAGCTTAAAAAATTGAAATGGTAAATTAAAAATTATGAATGTTGAGTTATGAATTATGAATGATTCACACTCGACAACTCATAATTCATAACTAATAATTCATAATTTAAAAAAGATGTTAGATTTAGTAAAATTCATTCCACTACTTCCTTTAATTGGATTTGTCATTATCGGATTAGGAAATAAAAAGCTTCCTAAAATGTTGGTAGGGTTGATCGGTTGCGGAACCATTCTGGGATCATTTTTAATCGTACTGGGCCTTCTGATGAATATACTGAACGGCAGTTTAACCGCTACTACCATTACCTATTTCGATTGGATCAACGCCGGAAACCTGAATCTTTCCATGGCTTTCCTGGTTGACCCGCTTTCTGTGATGATGATGACTATTATCACCGGTGTAGGTTTCCTTATTCACCTTTACTCTGCGGGCTATATGAGCCACGACGAGGGGTTTGCAAGATATTTTGCTTACTTAAACCTCTTCGTATTCTCTATGCTTTTGCTGGTAATGGGTTCTAACTATGTAGTAATGTTTGCAGGTTGGGAAGGCGTAGGTCTTTGTTCTTATTTATTGATTGGCTTCTGGTTTAAAAATACAAATTACAACAATGCTGCAAAGAAGGCATTCATCATGAACCGTATCGGAGACCTTGGTTTCTTATTAGGTATGATCTTGATCTTTGTTACTTTCGGCAGCTTAAATTATGCGGATGTATTTTCTCAGGCACCACAAATTCTTCAATCAAATTCAGGCTTGGTAATTGCGATCACTTTGCTTTTGTTTGTAGGAGCTACAGGTAAAAGCGCTCAGATCCCGCTCTATACCTGGCTTCCAGATGCAATGGCCGGCCCTACTCCTGTCTCCGCGCTCATCCACGCGGCTACGATGGTGACGGCGGGTATTTACATGATCGTTCGTTCAAATATTCTTTATACGCTTGCCCCTTTTACCTTAGACATTGTGATGATCATCGGGATCTGTACGGCTTTGTTTGCTGCTACGATCGGACTGGTGCAAAATGACATTAAAAAAGTATTGGCTTATTCTACCGTAAGCCAGTTGGGGTACATGTTCTTTGCATTGGGACTTGGCTCATACTCTACTGGTATGTTTCATGTTACCACCCACGCATTCTTCAAAGCACTTCTCTTCCTCGGCGCTGGTAGTGTGATCCACGCGATGAGCGGCGAGCAGGATATTCGTAGTATGGGAGGCTTGGCAAAAAAACTTCCAATTACATTCATTACGTTTTTAATTGGTACAATTGCCATCGCAGGTATTCCGCCGTTTGCAGGGTTCTTCTCTAAAGATGAGATCCTGGCACACGCCTTTGAAAGAAATCCAATCCTTTGGGGGCTAGGTGTAGCAGGTGCATTGATGACTACCTTCTATATGTTCCGATTATTCTTCCTTACCTTCTTCGGAGCTTTCCGTGGTACAGAAGATCAAAAACATCACCTGCACGAATCACCATTGATCATGACCATTCCATTGATGATTCTTGCTGTATTATCTACTGTGGGTGGATTTATTGGTGTTCCGGAAGTATTAGGTGGTTCTAATAAATTAGCAGAATATCTTTCTCCAGTGATCTACAAAGTGGCAGAGCCAGCAGAAGGACATGCCCTCTCCCACTCTACAGAATATATGTTAATGGGAATTTCAACAGGACTTGTAGTATTAATGATCATTATAGCGTATGTAATTTATGTAAGCAAGAAAACAGTACCGGTGGCAGAAGGTCAAGAGAGCGGCTTACAGAAAGTGCTTTACAACAAGTATTATATCGATGAACTATACGATGGTATTGTAGTAAAACCATTGAAAGCGCTGTCTGGCTTTGCCGGAAAAGTATTAGACAATACAGTTGTAGACGGAATTGTAAATGGTATTGGCAAAGGCGTAGAAGCCGGAGGCCGCGTGCTGCGCTTCTCTCAGAGCGGAAGCATCAGCGCTTACCTATTTATCATGGTAATTGGGATTATTACCTTGCTCATCATCAATATGCTTAAATAAATTATGAGTTGTGAATTATGAGTTATGAATGAACTTATAACTCATAATTCATAGCTCATAGCTCATAATTTCAAAATTAAAAGTTATAAGTAATGAACTTAACAAGTACCTTAATTTTTCTTCCTTTAGTAGCTGGTTTGATCGCTTTTTTGATCAATAATAAAGCGGTGAAATATCTTGCATTGCTGGCAGCGCTTGTAGAACTAGGCGGAGGAATTTGTGCCTATCATCTTTCGACGATCCAACCGGATGCGCAGTTCGTTACCAATGTACCCTGGATCGAAGCTTTAGGCATCAATTTCTATGTAGGAATGGATGGCATTAGTTTGTTGCTTGTATTGCTTACTACTTTCCTGGTGCCGCTAATTATCCTGGCTTCATTTAGCACAGAATACACTAAACCAAATGTATTTTATGCATTAATACTTCTCATGCAATCCGCGCTAATCGGCGTGTTTGTGGCGAGAGACGCGTTTCTTTTTTATATCTTTTGGGAGTTGGCACTTATTCCAATTTATTTTATCTGTCTTCTTTGGGGCGGTGAAAATAAAGGAAAGATCACTTTCAAATTTTTCCTTTACACCCTGGTTGGTTCATTGATCATGCTGTTGGGAATTATCTTCCTGTACTTAAAAGCAGGATCTTTTGCTTACGAAGATATTATAAAATTGACGCTGACAGGTGAAGAACAAACGTTCGTCTTCTGGACCTTCTTCATGGCTTTCGCGATCAAGATGCCTATATTCCCGCTCCACACCTGGCAGCCGGATACTTATGCCACTGCTCCTGCTCCTGGTACAATGTTGCTTTCCGGCATCATGCTTAAAATGGGTATCTATGGTGTGATCCGCTGGATGCTGCCTGTAGTGCCTGCAGCTATGATCCAATGGGGACCGCTTGCGGTGATCCTTTCTGTGATCGGAATTATTTATGCTTCTGTGATCGCGATCATGCAAAAAGATTTCAAAAAACTAATTGCTTATTCTTCCATCGCACACGTAGGCTTGATCTCCGCAGGGATCTTCTCCCGTACTACTGAAGGACTTCAAGGTGGTATGATTCAAATGCTGTCACACGGATTCTGTGTAGTAGGCTTGTTCTTCATTATCGATCTTATTTATGCGCGTACCAAAACAATGGAACTGGAAAAACTTGGCGGCATCCGCAATCAAGCTCCATTCCTTACGGTGATGTTTGTGATCGTAATGTTAGGCTCTGTGGCGCTTCCTCTTACAAGTGGTTTCGTCGGTGAATACCTGCTGTTTGTAGGATTATTTACTTATAATCCATGGCTAGCCGCTGTGGCTGGGCTTTCCATCATCCTGGGCGCTGTTTACATGCTGAATACTTTCCAGAAAGTAATGCTTGGTGAGCCTAAAGCAGAGTTCGAAGGGTTCAAGCCATTGGCTATTTCTGATAAAATTGTATTGATCGTAATTGCCTTCTTTATTCTTTACATAGGAATTTACCCAAAAACATTCCTGGAGCTTTCGGAGCCATCCGTAAGAGCATTGCTTGCCTGGAGAATGGGAATATAATCCTAAAATTGTGAATTATGAATGTTGAGTTATTAGCATTCATAATTCATAACTCAACATTCATAATTTTTTTCCATATCTTTGCGGATATGTTATCCGATGAGATTTTCCTAAGCAAACTCGAGCCTGAAGATTATAAACTAGTGATGCGTCTGCGCCGCCAGGTAGGCGATCTGATGGATGAATACAAGCTTTTAGAGGAAGGCGATAAAGTAATGGTTTGTCTTTCCGGTGGTAAAGACAGCTATACCATGCTGGACATGATGCTTTATGCACAAAAAAAAGCGCCTTTTCATTTCGAGATCATTGCTGTAAATCTAGATCAGAAACAACCTGATTTTCCCGAAGAAATTCTTCCCGCTTATCTTGATAAACTTGGCGTTAACTACAGGATCGTAGAGCGCGATACCTATAGCATCGTGAAGGAACATGTGCCGGAAGGCAAAACGATGTGCAGCCTTTGTTCGCGCATGCGTCGTGGTACCTTGTATGGTGTGGCTTCTGAGATGGGCATTACCAAAATTGCGCTTGGTCATCATAAAGATGATATCCTGGAAACGTTTTTCCTCAACATGCTCTTTGCAGGAAAATTAGAAGCAATGCCTGCCAAGTACAGAACCGACGATGGAGAACATGTGGTGATCCGTCCGCTGGCGTATTGCCGTGAAAAAGATATTGAACGTTATTCCGTACTAAGATCCTTCCCTATTATTCCTTGCAATCTCTGCGGCTCGCAGCCGAACATGCAACGCAAGGTGATCAAAAAAATGCTGAATGATTGGGATCAGCTTCATCCAAACAGAAGCGAAATTATTTTCACCTCTTTGCAAAATGTCCATCCTTCTCATTTGATGGATAAAAATCTTTTTGATTTTGCGAATCTTGAAAAAAAGATACCAGATGCCGGATGCCAGATACCTGATAGTTAAATCATGTTTATCTGGAATCTTGCATCCGGTATCCGGTATTCAATTTTTTTATTGATTAAACGCTGCCGCAAATTCCTTCGCAAAATCAGCAAGTTTTACTTTCCCTAATTGCGCTGGTTTATGCTTCCAGTAATCTTCCAGCATTGCTCCTTCTCTCAACGCTTTTCCCATTTGTACAAATCCTTCTGTGATCGTATCGCTCAAGCCCGCACCCTTCATGCCTTCGCGCGATTGTTCGTCGGTGAACGCAATATAAGGCAGTCCTGGTTTATTGATTGCTGCTGCCAATACATTCGTGATCTCTGTCCATGTTTTTTCTTCGCTGGCTATATACTCTACCGATTGTCCTTTGAAGTCAAGCTTCAACAGCGCTTGTGCTGCTGCTTCGGCGATGTCGGAAGTATGTACCAACACCATCTTGAAATCCGCTGGCTGCGTGCTTCCCATGATGTTTGCATGTTTGATCATCGGGATCATGGAAAATAAATTGTAGTAAAAATAACTTGGGCGAAGATAATGTACGTTTATATCTTTCAGCTCATTCAATTTTTCTTCGAGATAACCTACACCGTCTACAGGGCCTACACCTTTGCGTTTGTGTGCGCCTACACTGCTGAGCACTACTACGTTTTTGATGTTGTTGGCTTTTACAGCTTCTACATAATTATCGGCTACCTTTTTCTGGTATTCATACCAATCTGTTACATCAAACTTCGGAGGAATCATTAAGTAAACAGCATCTGCGCCGGCAAATGTTTTTTTCAGAAATGCAGCATCCTCTATACTGCCCACAGCAGCCTTGGCGCCTAGCGCTTCTATTTCTTTTACTTTTCCAGCATTGCTCGTTACGATCGTAACATTTTGGCCTTTTGCAATTAATTTTTCTGCCACAGGTTTACTGATGTGCCCTATGGATCCTAAAAGTACGTAGTTCATATTATTTGTTTTTTTGTTTTAAAGTTTATGATACAAATGTATCTTTGTACTTACCAAATAGCAAGTACTTACTTTAAAGTTAGTGTAAACTTTATTATGAAACTAATCAAAGAAAACTCTACCAATCAGCTGAACAAAAAAGTGATCATCAGCAGTTGTCCTGTTACCTATACGATTGAAAAGATCGGAGGAAGATGGAAAGCACTTATATTATACAATCTATCGAGTGGTACTAAGCGCTATAATGAGCTGAAGAAAGCCATGCCCCAGATCTCAGAAAAGATGTTGATCCAGCAATTAAAAGAATTGGAAAAAGATCTTCTCGTAGAACGGAAAGCCATGCCAGTAGTACCGCCGCATGTGGAGTATAGCTTGACGAAGACTGGAAAAGAATTGAAAGGTGTGCTGAAAGCTATGGCAGAATGGGGTGTGAAGTATAACGTCTGAACCTTGATTAAGAATTGTCATTCAGTAGGAAACTTGTGAATAGAAATTCCAACTACCGACTTTAAAATTGAAGTTATTTAATCTGATTACTACTAACGACAATCCTAGGTCTGCACAAGGTTCTTCCTGAATGACAATTTTATTTATTCCCTTCACAAACTCTCAAACACCTCCACTGCCGCCAGATCTCGCTCGTAGCCCCGATATTTTTTCCCCGATAAAATTTTCTTCGAATCGATCACCGGTATATTGTTTACATAAATTGTATCAACAGCAGGATCTCCATAGATAGCTGCTTCGTGTTCGTATGTAGCATCAAAAATCAAATCGTTTTTTGTACATCGGATATAATACTTCCCTTCGGCTTGTTCCATCAGTCGCGGGAAATCAATTTCTTCTTCCCAAATCTTTACTTTCCAGCCATTCGCTTGCATACATGTCAGGAAGGCTAAAAGATTTTCTTGTGTATAGGTTATAAAAATATCACAATCTTTGATTTCATATTGTTCTCCAAAATTTTTCTTTTGCAAATACAAAGCGAAAGTACCTGTGACCACGAAATCAATAGCGTGTTCGCGTAGTATGAGAATTGTATCGAGATACGACTTCAGTGTTGTCAAATTTTTACTGGTTCTTTTTTATACTGGGCAATCACAAAATTATCCGCGTCCCAATCGCCTGTGAGATTTCCATTGGAGTGGTAGATCAACTTCTGGATCACCCCGCTGTTGTTGGCTTGCATGAGAGCCGGATAACTGGAGGTTTCCAAAATTACTTCCATCTTATCTTTCCAAAGAAAATGTTCGTTGTAATAATAATAACCGAGCGTGCTGCTCTGATAGCTCCAGTGCTTGCGTACGTCAGAATAAGAACTGGCTACTGTTTGTATAATGCTGTCAATCTCGATCCTGTTGTCTTCGATCCAATGGGAAGTAGTATTGGTCTGGTAAGAATGATCAAGACGACTCATTTCGCGAAAGACCACCGTCTGCACACCCAAGCTGGCAGTCCAATCCAGGTAGGTTTCAACTTCCACTATATTGTTCACTCCTTTCTTTGTCAGGATGCAGGAATTTTTAATTTTACTTGATAAATAAGGATCGTTGAACAATCGTTTGTATTCTTCATTCTTCCACACCGGTTGATTCCTGTTGAAGCGCATGATCTCCTGGTTGATCGTTTCATTATAATGACAACGCGATAGCTCGATCCTGTCGAAACCTGCTTCTTCTATGGCTTCTATGATTTCCGGATTTACTAAAAAACCGGAGCCATTGGTATACATTACTTTTTCATCCAAAGAAAAATACGGTGAAACATCTTTTATCAGAGCAAGTAATTGTAATAGCCAGACCGGTTCGGCCGTGGCTTCCAGGCCGGAGAGGCTTAAGCCTATGTTTAATCCTTCGCAGGATTTTAATACTTCTTTTAATCCTCTAAAATATTCTCCGTAGTTCCTGATCAGATTTTTCGCAGTGGGAATATGACCATCCTTTCTAACCAGGTCTTCCGAACAAAAAGTACAGTGCGCATTGCACTTCACCGCATTTGCAAAAGGCGTCAACGTGAGCCCTGGCCTTAGCTTGACTGGATTGCCATTGAAAGAATGTTGAATAGGTTCCAAGGGAACATAGAGGTTCCACTTTTCTTTTCGTAGCCGGGCTAGTTCCACATCATTACTGGCTTTGATGCTGTTATTTCTCAATCCTGTTTTCATAAGCATTGATCTTTGCGTATAATTTACGCAAAATATTTTAAAAAGTTCTGTAAAGCGGAAAAAAATATTGGGGCATTGATTTTAAGATTTGAATGGAATTTATTTAGCTGGCGGGGACGCCAGCTAAAAGGAAGAAAAGAGTTGTCATTCAGAAGGAACCTTGTGATTAGAAACTCCAACTATCAATTCCAAAAGGGCAATTATTTAATTTGGTGATTTACTATAAATGATAGTGCTATGTCTGCAGGAGTTTCCTCTGAATGACAACTCTTAAATTTATCTGCTCAATACTCCCCCCCTACACTCAAAGCTCAATTCCCCACTCCTTGCATCTGTTGATTGAGACGGTTTACATCGTTGATGCGGTTTTGGAGAATGTTGACGTAGTTTCTGGCGCTTTTATTTCCAAACTCAGTATATGCTTTGGAGGCCCAATATTTCGCTTTCTCCAGGTCACCTTCATATTCGTAGGAAACAGCGATGTTGTAAGCAGCTTTGCCTGCGATTTTTCTTTCTACTCCCAGTAAACCCATCCATACTTTTCGGGCTTCCTGCCAATTATTGACCTTGGCCAGGCGTCCTGCTTTTTTCATGTCTGAGTGCCCGCCCTTGCTATAAAATGTGCGCGTCACCCAGATCCATTCCGGTGCGATGCGGAATGCGTATTTGACGCCTGCAGCGTTGCTCACCTGGTCGCTGGCAGCATTTTTATTGATCAGGCCGCCGATTGCCATGGCTTCTGTAGTTCCGCGGGAGGTCCAGTTTTGCTGCTCGGTGAAATGATACTGATCTACGATCGTTTTAGCTGCCGGATTGTATAAACGAAATCCTAGCTGAACAGTGACGGTTTGTGTAGCAGTGAATTCTATATAATCGTATGGCTTGCCATCAGTGCCTGTTTTGCGTGTTACGGTTCTGGTAGGAACAATTCTCGTATCGGAGTCATATGTTTCAATTGTACAGATGCCATCGGCGCCGTATTGTTGGCAAATGTCGGCTACTTCCTGCCAATCCATCGGAGGAGGAAATACAGCACCATTTCCGGATCCTTTGATGTAAAGATTGGTTACTACTATTTTGAATCTAGGAGAGTCTTTAAGCTCGGCAAACAACCCACCAAGTGCTTTGTCTACGCCGCTTTTATCCTGGAACAATCCTTCGCCGCTTAAGACGCCTTCGATCACATTGGCAGCTTTGCTCATTGGTTTGGTACGATTGACCAGTGCAATGGTTTTGATCTCAGCAGGCACATATATTGTGGCCGGCTGTAGTACGTTTAGTCGCAGCGAAGAGGTACAGCTGGAGAGATACAGAATGGAAGAAAGAATTAATAAGAGTTTTATTTTTTTCATACCTAAGAAGAGAAAGATGAACTTCTGGGATTATTGTTTCCACTTAATATTACAACCCATGCTTGGAATTTGTGTTTCGCTGATTGCTTTTCCTGCAAGCAGATTTTCTATCGCAGTGCGTAGATCCTTGCCTGTAACAGGTGTAATCAGGGAAGGTCGTGAATTGTCGAATTGACCGCGGTAAACGGCTTTCAGATTGCCGTCAAACAAAAAGAAATCCGGTGTACAGGCAGCGTCGTATGCACGAGCAGTTTCCTGTGATTCATCATAGAGATAAGGAAATTTATAGTGATGCTGGATTGCTTGTTCTTTCATCAGTTTCGGATCGTCTTCCGGGTAATTTACTATATCGTTAGAACTGATCGCAATCACCGACAAACCCTTGGATACCGCTTCATTGGCTAGTTTCACGAGTTCGGTATGAATATGTTTTACATATTTGCAATGGTTGCAAATAAACATCACAAGAGTTCCTTTGTCGGATTTTAATTCCTGTAGAGAAAGAATTTTTCCGGAAATGGTATCCGGAAGTTTAAAGTCCGGAGCCAGAGTACCCAGGGGCATCATGGTAGAGGGAGTAGCAGCCATTTTGAATTTTGAGTTATGAATTATGAATTAAGGTAAGGATGAAATTTTTTAATTCAAAATTATAAACAAAGAATGGCTATTATTAAAATGAGATGAAGAATTCATAATTCATAACTCAAAATTTATAACTATAATTTATAATTTTGCGAAGCCATTTCTCCCGCTGTAAATCCCGTTTGTAAACAAGTGCCGATCACGCGTGCACTGGCTATTGCGTCTTCGGTGGCGGAGAGATTTCTTCCTGCGAAGAATAGATTGGGAACAGAGGATGAGCGAAGACAGTTTTTGGGAATGTCGTAATAATTTTCTTTTTCAAAAAAATCCATTTTCACTCTTTTCCCGATCTCCCAAAACTCGATCGGCCAGGAGCCTCTGGCGGCGCTGTCGGGGTCTTTTTTGCAGGAAAGCACCTCTTCCTTTGTAAGTGTATAAACCCCGCTTCCTCTCCTACCCGTGCGGATCCCTGCTTCCGGCGCAATGTCGCCGATGTGCGCGTACTTGAATGCATTCGTAGTGGTTTGTAACAGCGCGGTAACAGTCATGATCATTTTCCTTGCGGTGAGTTCTACCGGGGAAATTTTATTAAGTTCATTTTTTATCTTTTCAGGAATTCCGATTTTCAGGTAAACCTGTTTTTCCCGCAACGAGCCAGGCACAATGGATACATTGGCATGATCGGCAGGAAGAATTCCTTCGGCGATGGCTAGCTGGATCTCTTTCAGAATGATCATGCTGAGATTGGCTTCTGAAGCGGCTTCTACACCTTCCATAGAAAATACCTGCGCGGAAGCCTGGTATTCCTCTTGTTCCGAAATTGGTGCGCCAGCCAACAAAGTTACGGTTGCTTCTCCCGTACAATCCACGACAGCAGCAGGTTTGAAAATAACCGGACGATCGTAGCAGATTGCTTGAACGGTTTGAATTTTTTGTTGTTCTACCGAAACGTTAGATACAACAGAATGAAAGAAGATCTGGATTTTTTCTTCGCGAATGTATTGGTCGCAAAGTAATTTGAAATCGAAAGGCTGATAAGGCAGGTAATGCAGGCCGAGCTTGTTGTGTTGAGGTTTAGTAGAAGAGAGTATTCTAAGCCTTTCGGCAAATTCAGTGGCAAAGCCATCACTTACATAGCGGGCCGTAGGATCATCGCTGGTATAGTACAAGCCGCAGATCGTACCAACGTAGGCTGCGGTTGCTTTGCCTCCCAAGAAACTGTTTTTTTCCAGCAATACTACCGATGCTCCTTTACGAGCCGCTGCTATGGCTGCTGCCAGCCCTGCAGAGCCACCACCGGCTACCAATACATCGCAAGAGATGCGCTCCGTGTTCATAGAATTAAACCTATAAGGTTTTTGCTAAAATGTATTTTGTGTATGAGAACTGTCTTTATTAAAAACCTTATAGGTTTGATCAAGCGATATCACACAGTACCTAAAAGCTCTTTTCTCAAATTCTTTTCTAAGATACGCAACTCTTCGGTACTTACCACCTGTTCGGTATAATTGATCACGATCTTTTGTTTGTTATTGAAACGCTCGAATACGGTGATCAGTCCGGGTGGAAAAGTGGCCGGAGGATAATTGGTTATATTTTTAATTGGATATCCAAAAAAAGAATTGAATTTATTAATACCCGGGTCCGTGTGCACAAAGCTCGCCACAGAGCCACCGGCAGGACCTTTGATCAGCCAGTAATAAAAGCTTGCAGGCAGACGGCGAAGCAGCCCGCTCATCACAGCATAATCATCAGGGATCTTATGTCGAATAAGATCAAACATCTGTTGAACGATGAACTGTGTGCAGGTTTTTAAGTTAGTTGTTTTTTCTCTTGGGATACGATAAAACATCAGTGCCTGCAAATTCGAAAGCACAGGCCCGTAGGAACCTCTCGGACGGCGGTTTTGCGGGATCGGAATCCAGAAAGTGCCTTTCGTATTTCCTTTGCTCACAAGCCATTCGTTGACAGTTTTGGTAATGGCTGCAAGATAGAAACTACCCTTGCTTACGCCTGCGCCGTTTTCCAGCGCACGTTTGTCGAGCTGTTTGGTTTCTTCTTCCGATAATTCCATCACATAATAACGAGCAGTGGGAATATAGTCGGGCGCTTTGTCTACCAGCTGTACAAGCGGTTTCCTGGAAGACTTTTTTATAAACTCTTTTGATGTATGCAGCTTGTAATAAGCTTTGAGAGGGTTGATGTGTTTTTCTTTCTCAGGAAAATAGTTGACCTTTTCTTCCTTGATCTCACCTCCTATCAGCTTGAGCAAGGTTTCCGCACCTTGCGCATCCATCAGGATATGGTGCCAGGAGAAAACAAGGTCAGTACTTTTATCAGGACGTATAACGATCGTAAAATGAAATAGACAAGGATCATTTAGAAAGATCCCGTTTTGAGTGACTTCTTCCGGTAAATTGTAGTGGTCTGCAGTATGCTCGAATATTTTTATTTCAGAAATTTTTCCGGGATTAAATTCCCATTTTGGAATACCAAAAAAGAAACCACGGTTGAGTTCAATTTTACTCATCCATTCGAAAACCGGAAACTCAGCAATTTTTTTTGCGATACTCTCTTTACTAAGCAATCCAGCGGGGGAGATCAGAAGGTGACAGACATTGCCTGCTTTTCCATATTTAGCATAATGCTGTTCCATCGCCAGAAAAAAACAATCGGCGCCGCTGAGGAGGACTTGCTTAGGAAATTTACCGAGTGGTGTATTCATATAATTAAGTTATGAATTATGAGTTATGAATGCTGAATGAAAATATTCATAACTCAACATTCATAACTCATAACTTAATTTTAATTTTTATACTGTTCCATACACTCCACCAGCGCATTGACCGAGGTGAAATTTTCAGGAGTAAGAGATTCGTGTGGAATGGCGATCCCGAATTTTCTTTCTATGAATAAAATAATTTCGATGATGGAAAAAGAATCAACGCCAATATCGGAAAGAATGGTGTCGGGCTCTACAGTGGCTTCTCCGGCGAGAATGTTTTCGGATATGAAATGACAAAGTTCTTTTTTTTCAGTGTCCATATTATTCGGTAAGCGTCTTACAGATTATTTTTCTTTCTCGTGTACCAGAAAGAAATTGCCACGCAGGCAAGAGAAAATCCCAGGAGTAAACCTAATTCAGGGAGTACGTCTTTTATACCACCGCCACGCAGGAAAATATCGTGGAAAGCTTCCAGTCCCCAGTTGAGCGGAGAAAGTTTGCTGATGGTTTTCATCACACCTGGCATCAAATGTACCGGCACCCATACACCGCCAAGTGCGGCCATGATCAATACAGATACGGATCCTCCTATAGCAGCTTGCTGGTTGGTGGTGGTAACTGTTCCAAACATCATTCCATAGCAGGTAGCAGCCATTGCAGTAAAGATCCCTACCAGGATCGTAGCCATCGGGCTGTCTCCGAATTGAAGTCTAGGCAAGCCGAGCAATGGCAGGATAAAGATTCCAACCATAAGCATTAGCACAAGCTGGCTAAGGCAAACGAGCATGTATACGAGAAGTTTGGAAGCGAGCACAACTTGAATGGCATTGGGAATGGTCTTAAGGCGAAAAGCACTTCCTTCGCCGCGTTCCATGATGATGCTTCCGGCGAGAGGGATAATGATGAAGAACATTGAAAATACAGACCATGCCGGAACGTTGTGCTGTACAGCGTTTGGAAGAATTCCACGCTCATCTTTCAGCGCGTACACTTCTTTGTATACTACAGGATCGGTGTCTTCCAGTTTAATGTTGGTATTTACCGGAATAATGCCGGAAAGCTCATGGGTAAAGGTCTGGAAGATGATCTGCGATTTTAATTTGGAAATAAACTCACGTAAAGAAGTAGTCACAGTCACTACGTGTGATTTGCGTGTACCTGGGTCGAGGATAATTTCGATCTCTAGTTTTTCGCTTACTTTTTTATTAATTTCTTTTTGCAATGAATCGGCATCGGTGAGCCCGCTTTCTTTCAGCGTTTGACTTACCAGGTCTGCTACTCCGCTGCGGATGGCTTTGGAAGTTCCTTTCGGAATAATAATACCAATCATGTATTTACCGCTGGCTACCGCTTCCCAGGCGGTTTTGCGGGTGGCTGGTTTTCCATTGATCGTTTTGCTGATCTCAAAAAATCCTGATCGCTCCAATCCTTTTTCCAGCCCGATTCCAAGCGTATCCTGGTCTTCGTCGATGTAGACGATCGGAATGCCGCTCTCGTTGAGCGTACGGTAGGCAGAGTCCTGCAGGAGTGTCATGATCAGTACGAGCGCCATAGGCATCACGAAGATGATGGCCAGTCCGGCTTTGTCTCTGATCAGGATCAAAAAATCTTTTTTAACGGCAGATAGAAATCGCAACATTAGTAAGCTGATAAAATAGGCATTGTTAATTTTTTTGGGTCAGGTGAAGGAATACATTTTCCAGTTTCATCATTCCCTTATTGTCTTGTATAAGTTCGCTAGGCGTGCCTTGTGCGATCATTTTACCACCGTCGATAATGGCGATGCTGGTACAGAAATCTTCTGCTTCTTCCATATGGTGCGAAGTATAGATAATGGTAGTACCTTTTTTATTTACTTCACGCAGTTGCGAAATGATCTCGTTTCTGGATTGCACGTCTACTCCTACGGTAGGCTCATCGAGGAAAACAATCTTCGGATCGTGCATGATCCCGGCGATCAGGTTGATCTTTCTTTTCATACCTCCGGAATATTTTCCTACGCGGCTATCGGCATATTTGGTCATCTCAAATTTATTCAGCCAATATTCTATGCGTCCTTCCAGGTCAGTACCGTGAAGGCCATACATTTTTCCAAAAAAGACAAGATTTTCGCGGGCAGTCAACATGGGGTACAGCGCGATATCCTGCGGCACTACACCAAGCATTTCTTTGATCTTGCCAGAATCGTTTTCAAGATCAAAACCGTTGACATATATTTTTCCGGAAGAAGGTTTGATGATTCCACAAAGGATTGAAATGGTAGTGGTCTTTCCTGCTCCGTTGGTACCTAAAAGTCCAAAAACTTCATTTCTTTTTATAGCAAACGAAAGACTTTTAATCGATGGCTCAAAAGCCCCCGGGAAGGTTTTTGAGAGATTTTCAATTACAATAATGTTATCCTGCTCCAGCATCTGGGACCGAAAGTATTGAATAGTTAGTAACTTCGGTTGGCAAAAATAGCAAAATAGGGGATATTTTGAATTTTAAATTTTAAATTTTGAGTAATGATGTTTAGGGTTTAAGGTTAAAAGTTGAAAGTTTCAACTTAGAGGCAATTTTTACTTTAATAAAAGCTTTAAACTTTATACATTAACTTTTGATATGGATGCGTTATTTTCTTATTTTCTTCCATATTATTCTCCTTCGGTGCTCTTTATTTTCAATTTCTTTGTATTTTGTTGCGATTCCGGTGTTTTTCAGCCACTTCAAATAACGTTAAAAATAAGGCTATTACTTTTGTTAAATGCTTTTGCGAATAATTAAAATATTCATTTTCATAATTTTATCTTACTATACAGGATATAGCCAGACCGTTTATATAGAAAATCAGGATCAGATCAAATCTATTGCGAAGTATTCCGACTATTATATTGATCAAACCAACCAGCTAACCATCGATAGCATTCAAAAGCCTGTTTACAACCGCAGTTTCATACCTTGCCAGGATGAGATCTTAAAATTTGGCAACGACCCTCACAATTACTGGATCCGTTTTACCATTCAAAACAATACTTCCGATGTTTGCGTGATCGAGGTGTTGAAACCGCACATCGGTTATATCAGTTTTTTCGAGCCGGATGAAAAAGGGATTTACCACGAAAAGATCACTGGCTCTTTTGTGCCTTCCAGCAAAAAAGAATACGACCATAATTATATCTGGTTTCGTCTCGATCGCTACAAGCATCAGAAAAAAAATACTCCGGTTACGTGTTATCTGAAACTTACCAGTCCCAACAAAACCGCTCCTCTTAAAGCCGGTACCGAAAAAGCGATGTTCAATGAGAAAGGAAAGTCGGACATGTTTTACGGAATCTGCTTTGGTATCCTGATCATGGTGATCTTTTATAATTTATTCATCTATCTCAGCATTCGCGAGCGGGTATACCTGATGTATCTTTTGTACGTCTTCTTTATTGCCATTAGCAATGCGATCCTGGTAGGCTTCACTCCTACTTTTCTCACGGGTGATCATTTTAACATAGCCATCCACCAGCAAGCCATTATCGCGGTTGCCGCTATTTTCCTGACGTTGTTTTCAATGAAAATTCTCGATGCTGCGCGCAAATTGCCTTTTGTGAATTTTGTTTATGCTGTATTTCTTGCATTGGAATTTTTTGCGATCGTATGCGATTTGACAAAACAATATTATTATGGTTCGATCCTCATCCAGGCATTCACCATGGGCTCTGCTATTTTTCTATTGCCTGTTTCTATCACTATTTATTTTAAAGGCAATCGAATGGTACGCTTTTATATCATCGCCTGGTGCATCGGTTGGGTAGGAATTATCTCCTATGTATTAGCGATCAATTCTGTGATCTCATTCAATTTCTTTTCGCAGAACGGTGTGCTCATCGGCTCATTGCTGGAAAGCGTACTCTTCTCCATGGCGCTGGCCGATAAGATCAATTTTATCAAAAGAGAAAACGAACTGGCCAATAAACGTACGTTGGAAGTAGTGTTGGAAAACGACAAACTGATCAAACATAAAAACGAACGACTGGAGCAATATATCTTCGTAACCTCGCACAATTTGCGCGGGCCAGTAGCGCGCGTGCTAGGCTTGATCTATCTTTTGAAAAAAGATAAAATTATTTCCGGTGAACAGGAAAAACTGATCCTTTCCAAACTGGAAGAAAGTACCATGGAGCTCGATGCGATCATTAAAGATATTGGAGTACTGCTGGAGATCGACGAAGAGTCTAAGAGTATGAAAGAAACCATTTCGTTTAACGAATTAATAAAAAAGATTTTCCTTGCGGTGAATATTCCTTCGAATGTTGCAGTTGATATGGTTACAGATTTTTCAAAAATTCCTGTCATCGTTACCATTCGTCCACTTATCTATAGTATCCTCTATCAGTTGATCGAAAATTCTATCAAGTTCAGACAAGAAGATCGTCCGTTGCGGATCACCATTCAGACAAGGCAACTACGTGATCTTTCCGTAGTGATCGTAGTGACAGATAATGCGCAGGGAATAGATCTTAATTTGGTAAGCGATAAAATTTTTCAGCCTTATCAGCGCTTTGATTTACACAAGGAAGGAAAAGGATTTGGGTTATTTATTGTGAAGACCCAGGTGGAAGCACTGAATGGAGAGGTTACAGTAGAAAGCGAATTGGGTGTGGGGACTACGTTTAGTGTGGTAATTCCTCAACGTAAGGCAGATAATCTAAGTTAAGATCCAGACTCACATTCACACTCCATACTGTCCAACCGTACGTCAGTATGGAGTGTGAGTGTGAGTCTGGAGAATAATCTTATATCACTCTAAATCTTACCACAGTAATCCCATCTCCTCCTCTTCCTTCTCCATCTTTCGCTGATTCTACTTCTTTATATTTTCTCAGCATAGAGCGGGCTGTATTTTTAAGTACGCCGGTACCACGTCCGTGAAGGATCTTTGCTTCTTCCACGCCTAGCAAAATCGCATCGTCGATCCAGGTGGCGAGCTCGATCATGACATCTTCTTTGAGCTTTCCACGAATGTCGAACTCAAATTGAAAGTGCATCATCTTTTCTTTTGTATCGATGGAGTATCCTGAAGAAGAACTGTTAGTTTCAGTAGAAGAATATTCGTCTTCGGGTTTTTCTGCGAGGCTGACCTTGTTGAGTTTTACAGTTACTTTCATTAGCCCAAGCGCTACTTCTACATTATTACCTTTTATAGAGAGTACTTCTCCTGTAGCTTCCTGTCCTTCGATGTTTACAAAATCTCCGGGTTTGACCATAGTAATTATAAATTATGAGTTATGAATGTTGAATTAAAATTGAGCTTCAGTAAGGGAAAAATAATACTTATGAGTTTTCAATTTACCATTCATAACTTAGATCTCATAATTTAGATTATGCAATTTTTCTTATGATTTTTATTTCAGCCAGAAGGATATTTAGAAAATGGTTTTCATTTTTTTTGTCCAATACTTCCACTTGTATACTGTGTTCGTCGTAGGATTTAGGCAAGTTCTTTACGATACACGCTTCGTAGGTCTTGCCGTTGCGACAACTGATGTTGACACTGTCTCCTTCCACCAGGCGCAGTGTTTTAATTCTGTCCATAATGATGTTCATACCTTTGAAATTTTATCTGTCTTGGTATAGATACGATTGGTAAAATAAAAGAGTTTAGCAGTTGTGCATAATAATTTTACAAAAAAATCGCTTTTTAGTATAATTCTGAATTATTTCAGCTATTAATTTTAAAGCTCTATTTCTAAATTTGAAATAGGATTTCTTAAAAAGTATTTAAAAAATTCGGCTCTTTCTCCATGCGAATAACTTATAATGCTCCTTTCACCCTTACTTTGACACTTGTCTGTACGATCATCCGTTTTTTGGGAGATTCGTTCACGAATAAATTTTTTGTAGTAGGCGGCAGCATGAATTTTGCCGATCCTCTCGATTATATACGTTTATTCTCACATGCGCTTGGTCATGGTGATTGGCATCATCTGTTGGCTAATTTTTCATTAATCTTGATCTTAGGCCCTATCCTGGAAGAGAAATATGGTACTGCTTCATTAGCCTTTATGTCATTCATGACCGCGTTGATCACCGGCATTCTGAATATTCTACTGTTCGACACAGGATTGATGGGCGCAAGCGGATTGGTGTTTATGATGATCCTGTTAGCTTCGTTCACCAATTTTACCTCCGGTACAATTCCTCTTACCTTTATTCTGGTATTGGTCTTTTATGTAGGAAACGAGTTGTACAGTATTTTTAAAGAAGATAATATCTCCCAATTTGCACATATACTGGGCGGATTGATTGGGAGTGTGTTTGGGTTTAAGGGTAAAAGAGAATGAAAGAGGTTGGATCATTGTTTCTCACTACGGATGCTGTTGCTGATAGGACAGCAACAGTAATGAGGAGTTTTCAGACTAATGCGACGAAACCAACTTCAACCCTAAAATAGATCCGATCAACAGCGCGATGAAGAATACTCTCCAGAAATCGGAAGGTTCTCTGAAAAATAAAATTCCAATGATCACAGTACCCACTGCGCCGATGCCAGTCCAGACCGCATAGCCAGTACCGAGAGGAATCGTTTGGGTAGCTTTGTTGAGCAGAAAAAAACTCATGAAAATAGAAATAAAAAATCCTGCAGACCATTTCCAGTTCGAAAAATTTTCAGAAAGTTTCAGGCAGGTAGTAAACGCTACTTCGAATAATCCTGCGAGAATAAGTATTGCCCAATTCATATCGTTAGTAAAAAAGAATATAAAGGTAAGTAAAAAACTGGTGCCACAAATTTTTTCAAAAGTCATTCAAATAATAAAATTATGAAAGAGCGCATTGCTGGTATTCCGCCAGCAAACTTGAATTTTAATAAAGTTTAACTACGTATATTTAAACTTTTTTTAATAGATTTAATGTGCGACGGGAAGAAGCTGTTGAATAGAAACAACAATTAACCAGATTAAAACTGAAACAGTTTATGTTCTCTTATCAAATTCTTCACCAGAACAAGATCGCGCACTACGAAGCAGAAATTGCGAAGCTCCACAAAGCAATTCATCATGCAGCAGAATATATCGCAGAAATAGGAAAAGGAAACCTCGATGCCGAATACAACAGCGATACGAAAGAAGATGTTCTTAAAACCGCGCTGCTGGCAATGCAGGTGCAATTGAAGAATTTGTCCGAAGCTGAAAAAAATCAAACATGGATCAACATAGGACTGGCCCGCTTCGCCGATTTATTGAGAACGCAATACCAATCGCTGGAAGAATTTTCTAATGCATTTATTTCCCAACTTATAAAATACCTGCATGCCAACCAGGGAGGAATTTTTATTCTACAAGGAGAAGATGATGGAAATCCGAGACTCGAATTATCGGCAAGTTATGCTTATGGACGAAAAAAGTTTTTGGAAAAATCTGTTCGTATTGATAAAGGGTTACTCGGGCAAGCTTTCCAGGAAAAAGGAACTATTTATCTTACAGAATTACCCGATCAGTATACTTATGTAACTTCCGGTCTGGGAGAAGCTACCCCGGATTCTATTCTCATTGTACCATTGATACACAACAACGATGTGCTTGGCGTGATCGAGCTGGCATCATTTCTCAAATTTGAAAAACATCAAATAGAATTTGCAGAAAAAATAGCCGAAAGTGTAGCCACCACCCTGGCTTCGATCAAGATCAATGAGCGCACCAGCCGATTGCTACAAGAGACGCGTGAGCAAGCGGAAAACCTTAAATCGCAGGAGGAAGAAATGCGACAGAATCTTGAAGAGCTACAGACCACACAAGAGAAAACCGAAGGAATGGAAAGAGAACTGCGTATACATAAGCAAATGCTGGAACGAAAGCTCAAAGAGCATGAGGCCGAAAGTGCGCGTGTGCGAGAATACCTGGACAACTTTAAACAGATCCTGATTGAAGTGTTGGATGAGCTTCCGCAGAAAATATTTTTAAAAGACGAACAAGGAAAATTTATTCTTGTGAACACCGCTGTTGCCAATGCGCATGATCTTAGTATAGAAAAACTTCTAAATACTTCAGACTTTGATTATTTTTCTAAAAAAGAGGCGGAAGAATTCCGCAGGCAAGAACTCGATATTATCAATGGAGGCAAGCCTGTAGTATTTCATCATGAAGAAACCATTAGCGGTAAAAAGCGCATACTAAAAACCATGAAGCGCCCGATCTACCTCAAACACCTTGATCAATCCGGAGGATTGCTCGGTATACAGACCGATGTAACAGAAGTGAAAAGATTGGAAGAGCAGTTGAAGGAGAAAGAGAAGGAACTAATAGAGTTGAAAAAGATCCTGAATATTTAATTTTAAATTATGAATTTTAAATTTTAAATTAATTCAATCGATTTTGAATTTTGAACGAATGAAAATAATTAGTTTATATAATTCATAATTCATAATTCATAATTATTTCTGAATCGCCTCCAAGATCTTATTCCCTGTAGGACTTACAGTAGAGCCGTAGAAGTTTACCAATTCTCCTTTTTCATTGACAAGGTATTTGCAGAAGTTCCAGCCAGGTGCTTTGTCGTTCCAGCCATTTAGAGATTTGTCTGTAAGCCAGTGGTAGAGCGGATGCTGATGTTCACCTTTTACATCAATCTTATCAAACATCTGGAAGGTAACACCGTAATTTTTTTGACAGAACGCTCCAATCTCTTCGTTGCTTCCTGGTTCTTGTCCGCCAAATTGGTTGCAAGGGAAACCTAATACCGTCACTTTGTCACCATATTGAGTATGGAGTTTTTGAAGTTCTTCGTATTGAGGAGTAAATCCACATTTGGATGCAGTGTTTACGATCAGCACTTTTTTTCCTTTGTAGCGAGAGAAGTCGATCGTATCGCCGTCGAGTGATTTTATTTTAAAAGAATAAAAGGCCGATTCTTCAGGAGAAGAAAGGTTTTCCGGGCGTTCGTAGGTTTCCTCGGAGCTTACGCAGGAAAGTAAAGATAGAAATGCAGAAGCGAAGAAAAAGCGTTTTAGTGTTTTCATAATGTAATCAATGATGAATGAATAAATCCACGAAGACAAACAAAATGTCAGATTTGTGGGCAAAAATTAATTTGGTAACATTTTTGAATCCTCTTTGCCAAATATAGTTTTTTATTAGATTTGTAAAGATTAAAACACCCTTTTAATATGCTTAACAAAGAAGAATTCAGAAAATTTGCCATCAAAGGCCAGGGCCTGGGCAGTAATATTGTAGATCAGTATATCCACAAAATAGAAAGTATGAGTGTTCCTGCCATTCAGGACATGACTACCTACGTGATCGAAGAAAGACCAGGTAACTTCCGTGCCATCGATGTGTTTACCAGACTTATTTCTGACCGTATCATCTTCATGGGAATGCCTGTAGGAGATGAAGTGGCCAACATCATCATTGCCCAGTTGCTTTTTCTGGAATCTGTAGATGCGAAAAAAGACATCCTTATGTACATCAATAGCCCGGGTGGCAGCGTGTACGCAGGTCTTGGAATATATGATACCATGCAATATGTAAACCCTGATGTAGCAACGATCTGTACAGGTCTGGCTGCTTCTATGGGCGCTGTATTGCTGGCAGGAGGTGCAAAAGACAAGCGTTCGGCTCTTCCTCACTCCCGTATCATGATCCACCAGCCGTTGGGTGGTGCGCAAGGACAAGCTTCCGATATCGAGATCACCGCTCGCGAGATCTTGAAGTTGAAAGTGGAGCTGTACGAAATCCTGGCAAAACATTCCGGAAAGGACATCAAAACCATCGAAAACCACTCCGACCGTGATTACTGGATGAGAGCGGCAGAAGCTAAAGAATACGGCCTGATCGACGAAGTATTGACTAAGAAATAAGTATTCTTGATAGTTATCAACCTGATACTTATCACTTAATGTTGAATTATGAGTTATGAATTATGAATTCAACATACGGTGCTATGGTATCAGGTTTTTTTGTTACATTTACTATGCATGAATAATGTAAGAGTCAGAGATTCAGTTATTCATAACTTATAATTCATAACTCATAATTTATAAAAAATGGCACAAATCACCTGTTCATTTTGTGGAAGACCGAAGAAAGAAGTGGAGTTGATGTTGTCTGGGATGAACAATACTCATATTTGTAATATTTGTATTTCACAAGGACATCAGATTCTTTCTGAAGAAGGAAAACAGAAACAAAAAACTGCTACTCCAAAATTCAAGCTGATCAAACCAGTGGAGATGAAAAAATTCCTGGATCAGTATGTAGTAGGCCAGGACGATGCGAAGAAAGTGATGTCGGTAGCGGTGTATAACCACTATAAACGATTGATGCAAATAAAAGGCAAAGACGAAGAGGTGCAGATTGAAAAATCAAACATCATCATGGTGGGTGAAACCGGTACAGGTAAAACCTACATCGCACGTACACTCGCCAAAATGCTGGATGTGCCTTTCTGTATTGCAGATGCCACGGTGCTTACCGAGGCAGGATATGTAGGCGAAGACGTGGAAAGTATCCTCTCCCGCTTGCTGCAAGCTGCTAATTTTGACGTAGAAGCTGCTCAGAGAGGAATTGTTTACATTGATGAAATTGACAAGATCTCACGTAAATCCGACAACCCTTCTATCACCCGCGATGTAAGCGGCGAAGGCGTACAGCAGGCGCTTCTGAAACTTTTGGAAGGAACATCTGCCAACGTACCGCCACAAGGAGGACGTAAACATCCGGATCAGAAAATGATCACGGTAAATACAGAAAATATTCTTTTCATATGTGGTGGAGCCTTTGATGGAATTCAAAAAATGATCGCCACAAGATTGAATACCAGACCGCTTGGATTCAGCACCAAAGACCCTGCAGCAGAGATCGACAAAGATAATTTATTACAATATGTTTCCGCACAGGATTTAAAATCTTTCGGTCTGATCCCCGAATTGATCGGTCGTCTCCCTGTGATCACTTACCTGGAGCCGCTTTCCAAAGACACGCTACGCATGATCCTCACCGAACCGAAAAATGCGTTGATGAAACAATACCGCAAGCTGTTTAGCATGGAAGACATTGAACTCGAAATTACCGACGAGGCATTGGATTTTATTGTAGAAAAAGCTGCAGACTTCAAGCTTGGTGCACGTGGCCTGCGCTCTATCTGCGAAGCCATCATGACAGACGCTATGTTTGAATTGCCTTCGGAAAAAGAAATGAAGAAATTTACGCTTACCCGCTTGTATGCGGAAGAGAAGATCAATAAGTCTAAGTTTAATAAGAAGCTGCGTGTAGCTTAATAATTTTAAATTATGAATTTTAAATTTTAAATTATTTGACTCCGGTAAAAAGTAAGAGCCTCTATGAATTATCATAGAGGCTCTTACTTTTAATTTAAAATTAAAAACTCAAAATTTATAATTAATTACACGTTCCCGACAACTTGATAGCAGGATTCAGCGAGCAATTTGGATCCAGTACATTGGAAGTACCTGTCCAGATACATGGGGTAGTAGTACCAGCAGCTGAAACAGCTTTGTATGTATGTGCTATGCCTGGCTCTAAGTATAAGTATAGGATGTTTTGTGCTGACGGCGATCCGGGACAAGAGTTTGCTACTGTAGAGCCTGTATAAACATTTTCGATCTTTCCTGCCGGTGTAGTACTGTTATCTATATACACTGTGATAGGGAATTTTGTACCAGGGCCTGAATTGGTAATACCTGAGGCAGCATCTACATAGAATGCAAGCACCGCGCGTTGACAAGACTCCAGTTCAACGGTTTTAAATTCACCATCTGTTACGGTTATTTCTCCCTGCCAGGAACAATTTCCGGCTGCTGTAGCCTGGTAGCGGTAAGTACCCGCTTTTACAAAGTAGTTAAGCTGATGATTTGCACCAGGAGAACTGGCACTTGTAGGAGCAATACTAGTATATCCTGTAAGCGAATCCACACCACCATTAAATTGAATTTTAATATTCAAATTTAGATAAGTAGGAGTCCAGAAAGCCACGGTAGCACCTACGGATTCAAGGTTTACAGAGATATGATAATCGGAGCAGGATTGCAGCTTTTGCATTTTGCTGGTGGTAAGTTCACTGCTGAGGTATTTTAGTTGCGTAGAATCGTATTTGGAAACCAGGATCCAGTGCTCTACATAAGGGTCTACAGGGATTTGTACTTCTGAGGAAGAATCACTTTTATAAGAAGCTAATGCATATACGGGATTATTCTTGTCGGCCTGTGCTCTTAGAAAATTATCATAAGAATCGAAAATATTGATTACTGCGCTATCGACACGTTGTTGAAGATTGTTTTTTACAGAAATGTAGAGATACGCTTTTTCGTGGATGCAATCGCCTTCCTTTGCTTTTTGTTTGCAAGTAACTACTGAGACCGTCAGCAATAAAAATACAGCAAGGGATTTGAGCTTGTTCATAAGGTAAATCTATAATTCTAATTCAATAGATCACTAATATCATTTTCTCCTTTTCGCACTTCTATCGTATATAACTTGTAACCGCCTGAAGGTAACCGTGAAATAGTTGTAAATATTGAATTATGGGTTGTTTAATGTTAATTCAATATTCGTAATTATACTAGATTCCGCTGCTTTTGGTTACATTTTTATTTCGAAAGTAGAGACTCAGTTAACATGAATCTTTAAAAAGCTTTACCTAAAAATCAGATTGAATATGGAGTAATGAATAATATCTACTCCATACTCTATATTCATCACTCTCTGCTGTTATGCTGCGTTATTGATGATCAAACTGCAGCACTTTACACTGCCGCCGCCCTTGATGTATTGCGACATGGGTGTTTCGAAAACAGTATATCCATGTGTGGCGAGATTGGATTTAAATTCATTGGTGACTCCTTCGCAAACCACAATATTTTTACCGCTTACTACCATATTACAGGCAAGCACTTTATTGTCTTGCACGGAAGTATGGATCACATTTGTAAAATGATGATTGATCTTTTCAATACCCTTTGGAGTAAAGGATTTTGGATTGATAACTACCGTATTTTCGTTGAGTGGAGCAAAGCAAGTGTCGAGGTGATAATAATAAGGATCTACCAATTCAAGATCGATCACCTCACCGTCGAGAATATCTTTCAGATGAGGTACTACTTCTTTCATAGTTCGTTTTCCCCAGCCTACAAAATGAGCTTTGCCGGTGAAGAGAAGATCTCCTTCTCCTTCGAAATATATATTATCAGGCAGTGCATATACTTTGTAGCCCAGATGTCTGAAATATTTTTCTGCAAGGAATGCTTCTCCTCTTCGTTGTTCGTATTTGAAATTAGCTTTGATGAATTTTTTTCCGTTGACAAATCCGTAATTGGCGGTGTATACCATGTCTGGAAATTTAGGATCAGGTGCAATGCCTTGGAACTTGACACCTGCTCTGGATAAGGTGTCCAGGAGTTTTCGGTATTGGATCAATACTTCGGATTTATCTGCGTTGTTGCGCACATCCATCCATGGGTTGATCTCATATTCGATCCTGAAATAATCCGATGAACACACGAGTATTTCCATAAATATTCCATCTGAAGCCATACGTCTTTTACGAGGAAGTCGTTTTTGAGTTTAATTGTTAATTGATTTTTTCGTTGGGATTAATCCGCAACGATTTCTAAACAGATTAAAATTAATGAATTAAGGAAATAAAAAGAGGTTTTTCTCTATGAAAATAACGACGAGAACTATGTGAAATTGCTTAGTGTATCTGTCATTCAGGAGGAAACTTCTGATTGAAAATTCACGATATTTCTTTCACAACTTTGTTTATAGAAACCCTCGATGTAAAAATATGCTTATATACGATAGTGTTAGGTCCGCACAAGTTTCCTACTGAATGACAATTATTGATTAAAATGGTGCTTTATCATCACCGCCCGGTCCTTCGTTATCAAAATTATTAGGCAGGCTATTCAATTTGCTTTCGATCCTTGAAGGGGGATTATTGTTATCAAAAGAATTGTCGAATGAATCGTGCGAATTGAATTCGGCTCTGTCGAGATCGCAGAACTTGGTATACTTTCCGATAAATTTGAGGAATACGCTGTCGAGCCCGCCGTTACGGTGCTTGGCGATGATCACCTCTCCCACTCCTTTCAAAGAATTACCGGATTCATCCACATCAATTTTATAATATTCCGGACGGTAAAGGAATACTACCATATCCGCATCCTGCTCGATTGCACCGGATTCACGTAAGTCGGAAAGTTGCGGACGTTTATCACCACCTCTTGTTTCCACACTACGGCTAAGCTGCGAAAGTGCGATCACTGGTACAGCAAGTTCTTTTGCAAGTTGTTTTAGAGCACGCGAGATCTGGGAAATTTCCTGCTCTCTGTTTCCGCTTGCCCCTTTAGAACCGCCTTCACCACTCATCAACTGAAGGTAGTCGATGATGATAAGTTCAATTCCATTTTTAGCTTTCAGACGACGGCACTTTGTACGTAGCTCACGAATCGTAAGGGCTGGCGTATCGTCAATATATATTGGAGCGTTGGTGAGTGCGTTTATTTTATGGTGCAATTGTGCCCATTCATATTCTTCCAGGTTTCCTTTTTTGATCTTCTCGCTGTCGAGTTCTGCTTCAGCAGAGATCAACCTGTTTACAAGTTGGATTGACGACATTTCAAGAGAAAAGATCGCTACTGGCTTTTTAAATTCTACTGCAGCATTTCTCATCGCCGATACTACAAAGGCTGTTTTACCCATACCAGGTCTTGCCGCGATAATTACAAGATCGTTTTTCTGCCATCCAGAAGTAAGACGATCCAGGTCTGTAAATCCACTCGGCACACCGGTCAGGTGACTGTCGTGATCTTTCTTTGCCTGGAGCTCTTTCAATGCCTCGCCCATCAAGCTACGCATGTCAGCATAGTTTTTACGGATGTTGGATTCAGATACCTGGTAGAGCGCTTGTTCGGTTTTATCAAGCAGTTCAAATACGTCGGTGGTATCTTCAAAAGCATCACGGTGCACTTCGGAAGCGATGCCGATAAGGTCTCTTTTAATAGCTTGTTCAGCTACGATCCTGGCGTGGTATTCGATGTTGGCGGCAGAGTTTACTTTGGTAGTAAGCTCTGTAACATAGTAGGCACCGCCAGCCATTTCAAGTTCTCCTTTTGTACGGAGATAGTTGGTAACGGTGAGAATATCGATTGGTTCGGAACGGTCGAAAAGATCTACTACCGCTTTAAATATTTTTTGGTGAGATTCTTTATAAAAACTTTCCGGTTTGAGAATTTCAATGACAGTAGTCAAGGCATCTCTTTCCAGCATTAGCGCTCCCAATACAGCTTCTTCCAGCTCCAATGCCTGTGGTGGCAGTTTGCCCAGGCTTTCGATCCCGTCGATCCGGGTAGGTTTTGGTTTTAATAAACTGTTTTTGGGGGTGAATTTCTTTTGTTCCATTACACAAATGTAAATCAGAAGAAGTTTGTTTGGTGATAATTAGTTTTAATATTTTACCATGCTTATCAACATAAAAAGATATCAGATGCCGGATGCCAGATTCAAGATGAATTAGGAGTTATAAGTTATGAATTTTGAATTAAAAAAGACATTTAATTTTACTAGTTATCCTGCATCCGGCATCCCGCATCTAGCATCCCCAGTAAAGTATTGGAGAATAAGTCGCTAAATCCTTATCGTATAAGTCTTTCCGAAGCTAAGAAACTTATCAACCGTCTTTGCTCCTCTTCAATTTTATTTTAATTTTGTTAGTTGGATTAATATTAACTGGATTTATCGTGTCTACCTCAAAAGTACATTTTATAGCCATTGGAGGAAGTGCTATGCATAATCTTGCGCTTGCACTTCATCATAAAAAATTTATTGTTTCCGGTTCGGATGATGAGATCTTCGAACCTTCTAAAAGCAGATTAGACAAAGCAGGTATTTTACCTCCTTCATTGGGTTGGTTTCCGGAAAAAATAACATCAGATCTTGAAGCAGTCATCCTGGGTATGCATGCGCGCGCGGATAACCCGGAGTTGCTAAAAGCGCAGGAACTAGGATTGAAGATCTATTCTTATCCCGAATACATATATCATCAATGTATTGACAAACAAAGAGTTGTGATAGCCGGAAGCCATGGCAAAACAACTATTACTTCGATGATCTTACATGTGTTGAAATACCATAAGAGATCATTTGACTACATGGTAGGCGCATTGATCGATGGATTCGATACAATGGTACAGCTTACCGAAGACGCGCCGTTGATCATTCTTGAAGGCGATGAGTATCTTTCTTCCCCTCTCGACAAAACTCCTAAATTTCTTCACTACCATCATCACATAGGGCTCATAAGCGGCATTGCATGGGATCATATCAATGTGTATCCAACTTTTGATGAATATGTAAGGCAGTTCGAAGCCTTTGCGGAAGCCTCTCCCAAAGGTGGTATCCTTATTTATTCTGAAAACGATGACTTCGCTGCTTATATTTGTAAAAAGGAAAGAGACGATGTACAAAGTATGGGCTACGAAGCGCATAAAAACGATATCATCGACGGCGTCACTTACCTGACGACGGATTATGGTAAAATTCCTTTGCAGGTTTTTGGCAAACATAATATGCGCAATATTTCCGGCGCCAAAGCTATTTGCAATAAAGTAGGTATCACCGATGAAATGTTTTACCAAGCAATCCGTTCCTTCAAAGGCGCGGCCAACCGCCTGGAGGTATTGAATAAAAATTACAGTACGGTAGTGTTCAAAGATTTTGCTCACGCTCCTTCTAAAGTAAAGGCTACAACCAACGCTGTTAAAAAACAATTCGAACGCAAAGATCTTGTAGCTGTATTGGAACTCCATACGTTCAGCAGTCTCAACAAAGAATTTTTGACCCAATACAAAGACACTTTCAAAGCCGCGGATATTCCTATCGTATATTTTAATCCTGAAACGCTCAAACATAAAAAGCTCCAGGAAATTTCTGAAAAAGATGTGATGGAATCCTTCAACAGCAAGGATCTGAAAGTGTTTACCGATAGCCAAAAGCTCTCCGAATACCTGACTAACCTCGATTGGAATAATAAAAATTTACTTCTCATGAGCTCCGGAAATTTCGGTGGATTGGATGTAAAAAAACTGGCGAAGGAAATAGTGGAGGACTAAAAAGTTATGAATTGTGAATGATTTTATTATTCACAATTCATAACTCAAAGTTTATAGTTTTCAACTCAAAATTCATAACTCAAAATTCATAACTTATTTTAAGATGTTAAATCTGACAAAGCCACTCGCTTTCTTTGATCTGGAAACTACGGGGACAAATATTTCTACAGACCGTATTGTAGAAATTGCAGTGGTGAAAGTGATGCCAAACCAGGAAGTGAGTACGAAATCGAGCAGGATCAATCCTTTGATGCCTATTCCGGTCGAATCGAGTATGATCCACGGAATTTATGATGAAGATGTAGCCGGCTGTCCTACCTTTGCAGAAGTAGCGCATACGTTTGCCCAATTTCTACAAGGCTGCGACCTGGCGGGATTCAATCATATTAAGTTTGATATCCCTTTGCTGATGGAAGAGTTTAACAGAGTCTCCGTGGATTTCGACATCAATCATCGCAAGCTGGTGGATGCGCAGAAAATATTTCATATGATGGAACCGCGCACGTTGAGCGCTGCATACCGGTTTTATTGTGAAAAAGAACTAGACGGTGCGCACAATGCTGAGAAAGATACGATGGCCACTTACGAAGTATTGAAAGCACAAGTGATCCGCTACCAGGGCAGAAAAATAAAAGATATCAAAGGCCAGGAAATTGAGCCTATCAAAAATGACATGACAGTGTTGCACAATCTGTCCTGCGATAAACTCGTAGATCTTGCAGGCCGCATGGCTTACAACGAAAGGCGCGAAGAGATCTTCAACTTTGGAAAATACAAAGGACAAAAAGTAGAAGACATACTGAAGAAAGATGTAAACTACTACGACTGGATCATGCAGGGAGATTTTCCTATTGATACGAAAAAGAAGATCACCGAAATCAAACTTCGCGGGTTTAATAAAAAATGAAAAATGTTGAATTATGAGTTATGAATGTTGAATGATCCCCATGACTTTTAATTCAAAATTAATAACTCATAATTCATAACTATTTTAAAATACTTACGATAAATAATGCCTCAATAATACCGAATATGAAAAAGTTTACTTACCTACTTGCCTTCCTTTTATTCTCTCTCTTTACTGCTCAGGCGCAAAATCCCACCGATAAGATCGACCTGAAAAAATTCAATGACCGCCTGCTGGCAGACCTTATTAACGCTAAGATCAATACACTGCGCGATTCTTTGAAAGAACATAAGCTGGAAAAAGATTCCATACTGGAAATGGCAGCCAGGAACCATAGTGCCTACATCAAAAAGACGGATGATATTTCTCACCTTCAACCAACGCCGGAATTTTCCAACCTGGAAAAACGCGTAGAATATTTTAAAGGAACCCAGGAAAAACTTTCAGAGATAATTGAAGTAATTTATCTCGATAAACCAACAGCGATCTATAAAGAAAAAGAAAGCATTAAAATTTACACTTACGAAGAGGCAGCTAATTTTTATTTTAAAAACTCTTTCAATACTTCGGCGCATTATGATATCATGACTAAAAAAGATTTCTATACTTCAGGAATTGCTTTTGGTGTGAACGAAGAACGTAAATGTATTTATGTAGTACAGGTATTCGGCTCTAAGTCATTTAAATTTCACCACAGCGTAAAACACAAAGAAAACCGCAAAACATTTTATCCTTCCAAAAAATTAAATATAGAGAACGCTTATGGGCTGCAGCCTTATGATGAAAAGGTCTGCACTAAATGCGTAGAAAAATTCAACCTCATTCCCGATTATATCCGTTACGGTTTATCGGTAGAGAATAATAAGATCTATTTCAATTTTTCAGATGCCGCTTATTTTGACAAACTCTTCCCGGATGGTGACGAAGCCATTGCTATAGACGTATTACATATGGATCAATTTCCTTGTAATGCAGGAAATATGCTACACCGCTCAGTTGTGCACGATGGAGTTCTATTCAAACCTCTTACAAAAAGTGAGATCCAAAAAAACAATCTAAAAAAAGAATCCAACGAGATCAAAGTATTGTTTGGCGTATGTCCTTACACAAATCCAAATGAATACGAACTAAGCTTACTTATTATCAAAACCAATACGCTTTGTGATTACAGGATCACGATGCCACTTCCCGCGCTTAGAACAGAGATCATGGATACCGATCTTTATACCGACACACTTTCCAAATCTGAAATTCTGAAAAAGAAAAACCTTCGCTTCGGGATTCCTTTCGAAAAAGGTACCGCAGAATACCAGGAGAAAGATATCAAGCCGTTTTACGATTCTCTTAACCTAAATAAATTCAACATCAAAGAACTTACAATCCTTGCATACTCTTCTATTGAAGGAAATACGGAAAGCAACATCGAACTTTCCAAACAAAGAGGACAAAGTATTGTAAAAGTACTGCAATCCTTCCAGTTGGATTCAATCAAAACCGTCGTGCGTCCGCTGGAAAACTGGGATCAGTTTTTCCGCGATATTAAAAACACTCCGTATGCCTGGATGTCGACACTTGATAAAGCGACGATCAAGGAAAAGTTGCAACAAGATTCTTTGCTGCAAGCGCTAGAGCCAATTTTGCGTAAAGGAAGAAAAGCTTTTATAACGTTGAAAGTAGTAGAAAAAATTGATCTTACAGGTGACAAACATGAATTGGTAAAGCACTATATGAATGCGCTGGCGAAAAAAGATCTAGCCAATGCTTCTATCCTACAGACTACACTCTTCGATGCGATCTCAGCAGGAGAAATGAAATATGATATGGTAGGACTTGTAGCAATTCCTAAATCAAAAGAATTTGCACAGATCATGAACAACGATGTGGTGTTCCGCTATATGAATAAAATTCCTGGAGATTACATCAAAAATCTCGAAGATGCTTCGGCCTTGGATCCTTCCAACTTGTTTATCAAATTCAACATCTACAACATCCAGCTCAGAAGCTGGGCCGATAGTTCCCTGCAGGTTTCCAATCCCGACCCAATCATTAAAAATATCAAGGCCTTATTCAATACAAAAGTTGATAAGAAAATGGTCAACCAGATCTACCTGAATTACTATATTTTGGTAACAGATTTCTACAAGGTCAATCAAAAATATAAGTACCGCGACGATGCGGTTGGCCTGGTGAAGAAATACTACAAAACCATAGAAGCTACTCCGAAAGATTATCTTATCCTGGCCAATTATTTTATTGCCAACGGAAGAAAAGATTATGCGCTCGATATATTGCAGCCAATCATTCAGAGTGGCGAATATACGGAAGATCAACTCTTCACTTATCTTTCCATCACAATTGGAGATATAAATAGCTATGAGAAAAATTCTACTGTTTCGCTTATGAAGAAAGCAAGAGAAGTGAATAAAGACAGGTTCTGCAAACTGTTTGGCATAGAAAAACTGAAATTTCAACTTTTCAAAACAGAAGAGCTGAAGGATATGTATTGCGAATCGTGTAAATAATATATGGAGTACCAGATGCCGGATGCCGGATTAAAATAGCTGGTATCCGGCATCTGGCATTTCGTATCTTTATACTTTAACATTAAAGAAATTGAAAGTATACAGAACACCTGAAAGTTTTACCCCGCTTAAAAATGCGATTGTCACCACAGGCACCTACGATGGCGTGCACAAAGGACATCGCAAGATCCTGCAAGCCTTGATGGATACTGCGAAGAAAGACGGCGGTGAATCGGTGGTGATCACATTTTGGCCGCATCCAAGAAAAATTGTAGGTACCGGAAATATTGAAGAAATAAAATCTTTAAGCACACTGGATGAAAAAACTAAGATCCTTGCTTCCCTTGGGATCGATCATTTAGTGATCATTCCTTTTAACAGAGAGTTTTCAGAGCTTTCTTCTGAAGAGTTCATTCACAATATCCTGATCAAAAATATTGGTACCAAAAAACTGGTCATCGGTTACGATCATAAATTTGGCAGGAATCGTGAAGGTTCTTTCGAATACCTGAAAAATAATGCCGCTGCGCTTGGCATCGAAGTACAGGAGATCCCAAGACAGGACTTGAATGATATCGCCATCAGTTCTACAGAAATTCGTAAGGCATTAAGCAAGGGCGATGTTAAAACTGCTGCGTTGTATTTAGAGCAACCTTATAGTATCAGCGGCATTGTAGTGAAAGGCCGCCAGCTGGGCAGAACGATTGGTTTCCCAACCGCCAATATAAAAGTAAACGATCCTGATAAATTAATTCCCGCCGATGGCGTGTATGCCGTGTTTGTAAACTACAAAGGGGAACGCCTGAAAGGCATGCTCAACATAGGTTTCCGCCCCACAGTAGAAGGCCAAGACAAAACGATCGAAGTTCATATCCTTTCTTTCGACAAAGAGATCTACGGAGAAGAACTCGAAATTCAGTTCATTCAATTTATAAGACCAGAACAAAAATTCAACGGGCTTGATCAATTGAAGGAACAGTTGGGGAAGGATAGGGAAATGGTTTCGAGGATGTTGAATTGATTTTTTGAATAATGAACCGTCATTGCGAGGAGCCCGTGCCGTAAGGCACAGCGACGAAGCAATCCGTTAGCTACGAAGGCCTGCCACGTTGAAACACTACTATGATTTTTTGCTCCATTTTTATGACCAAGGGAGGATACATTTACATTATCACAAATAAAAATAATACTACGCTTTATGTTGGAGTTACTTCCGATCTTCTTAGAAGAATCCACGAACATAAAAATCATGCGTACAAGAAAAGTTTTTCTTATAAATACAATCTGGAAAAATTAGTATACTATGAAACATTTGAATCTATCGAACAAGCGATTAGTCGTGAGAAACAACTTAAAGGTGGATCAAGGAAACGAAAAGAGGAACTTATAAATCTATTCAATCCGAAATGGGTTGATTTGTACGATAGAATGTTAGAGTGGTAAGCTGCTCGTTATTAACAAGGCTGCGTAGCTAACGGATTGCTTCGTCGCGTCCGCCGGTTGGCGGACACTCCTCGCAATGACGGTTTAATTATTACTATTCTTCGCGTAGTTATTCTATGCTATAATTCATTAGAAAAATAACTATTCTACTACTCAATACAATCAAGGATAGCCGTTTACTTCCTATTATCAAAAAACTTAATCGCCTTCCTTCCCGTTTCCGGGAATTGTAACCTTGTAATTGTTTGCGGGCTCTCAAATACCACAGCTGGTGCAGCGCGCAGGCGGGCACGGAAATGGTCTTTGATCTCTTTTTCTAACTGTTCTCTTACATCCACACATCCGATCCTGATCTGTATTTCATCGGTGCCTATGTCGTTGGTATAAACTTCTACTACGTAGTTTACAATTCCTTCAATATTATCGAGAATGTCATACAAGGCAGGCGGATACAAAGTAGTGCCTTTGTATTTGATCATATGCTGCCGACGGCCAATGATGGGGCCGATGCGAAGTGAAGTTCGGCCACATTGACAAGGCTCGTAGTAATGACGGCAAATATCGCCGGTACGAAAACGCAGCAGCGGCATTCCTTCCAAATCAAGATTGGTGATGACCAATTCTCCTGGCTGTCCTTCTGCTACAGGTATTCCCTGCTCGTCTACAAACTCCGTAATAAGCAGTTCCGGATGATGGTGGCCTCCTGTTCCGTAGCTACATTCAGTAAATGCAGCGCCCATTTCGGTGGAAGCATAAGTGGAATACAATTCAATATCCCATTTTTCGCGAATGCGTTTTCCTAAACTGTTAAACGTAAAATCATCGTTGCGCAAAGGCTCGCCGATGCAAATGGCTTTTCGAATGCTGGTATTTTTGTAATCGATATGATGCTGCTCTGCATAATCGATCATCTTCAAAATAAAAGAAGGCACCCCGATCAGCGCAGTGGGCTGGATCTTGCGAATAGTGTCCCATTGTAGTTCAGGAATTCCCGAACCTACGCGTATAATCCCCGCGCCAAGTTTACGCGCCCCAAGAAAGTAAGCCATACCCGCCATAAATCGACGATCTATGGTAGCAGTGAGTTGATATAACTCTTCTTCATTGCCTCCTGTACACGCGAAAGAAATAGCTTCGTTGTAAGCCAAACGTTCCAGGTCATGTTCTGTAAGTGGCACTACTACTGGGTCTCCAAGAGTACCGGAAGTAGTGACATAGTCGATAATTTTTTTACGGTCTACGCAAATAAAATCATCGTTGTAAGCTTGTATATCGTCTTTGGTAGTAAAAGGAATTTTTGAAAGATCCTCAATTGTGCGGATACTATTCAGATCAATTTTATTTTCGGAAAATAATTTTTGATAAAATCGCGAGTGCTTCTGAAGATAATTTATGGTAGCAGGAAGTTTGGCCTCCTGGAATTTTTTGATTTCTTCTCGGGTCTTTTTTTCTATTTCAGGAAAGAACATGCTGGATAAATTATGGCTGGACATTCTGAGCTTCCACTTTTTTATTATACAAAGCAATCGCTTCGTTGATCTTTTTTCGTTTGTCTATTTTAAAAAATATATTGGCACCATTGGACGACAGGCACCATGCGCCAGTTGTAATGCCAAGGATTATCTCTGCTGTATTACCGTATTGAACACCATCCGAAGCGAGTGCAAAAGCAATGATCCCGATAGGAATAGAACTATAAGCAAGAATATTCCCGAATACTCCCTCTAATCTTGCCGTGAGCAGCAGCTTGTAGATCGTGGGATCATTAGTGGAAAGCAGCAGATCTTTTATGTATCTGAAATGATATACTTTTCCATTGATGCTGTAATCATTGCTACCCAGGTCAACGATCGGCCCCGGCAATGTGTTTGAAGAAAACTGAGGTACCTGTGGCGCTTGCTGAACAGGTGTCGAAGCATTATTGGTATTATCCGTAGTGTAAATTTCTTTGACACCATTGCGAAAAATGATCATCAACACTTCGGATTTATTGATCACGCGAAGCACATTGGTATTGAGCGTATCGGTGTATGAAATTTCGGTGGAAGAAATCTCTTTGATGTTTCCATAAAGCTCTTGTCCGTTTCTTTTAAAAATATAATCCTGCGCCGACAGCCATGGAGAGACCAGTAATAATAAAATAAGAATGATTAATTTTTTCATCACGACAAATTATTGAATAGTTTAATTCAAAATTTAAAATTCATAATTACTTCGTCTCAAGCACCACAAATGCTACGGCCATCAATTTTACATGTGATAAGGTGATGTACATATTGAGTTCTCCCAGCTTCTCCATGTATTTTTTTGTTTCGCCACAAATGATCAGTTCCGGTTTTCCAAGATCGTCGTTAATCACTTCTATTTCGTTGAAGGCCATCCCTCCTCTCCAACCTGTGCCTAACGCTTTGAAGAATGCTTCCTTAGCGGCATAGCGAACAGCATAATGTTCGGCTTTATTGGTTTTGGCTTCGCAATAATTTCTTTCGCCTTCTGTATATACTTTGTCTACAAACCCTCTGTCCGCCTCTATATTTCTACGGATCCTTTCTACTTCAATAATATCGGTACCGATGCCTATGATCATGGTTTTGATTGTTTTTCTTTACAAACCCGAATGGACTTTTCGAGATACGCAATTTCATTATCCCGGGGTACTTCCTTCGTGAGAGCAATTTCATAATATTTTACCGCAGTTGCAAAATCCTTTTCATTGAAGCGATAGTAATCGCCGATGAGCCAATAGGTATAATAAAACTCCGGATTCGTATTTTCAAATTCTTTGATATAGGGCTCTTTCACACGCCAGTCCTTGCCACGATTTTCGATCAATGTCTTGCGGTATTGTTTATAGGTTAAGAAATTTTGATAGTCGCTGCTCAATAAAAAACTATCGGCTGGAATATCCAACGTTTGTTCGTTGACAGCTTTATCTTCTTTCAATCCTGCACAATTTGCAAATACTTTGTTGAGATCGTAACATACATATTCTCCCAACTGAAAAGGATTTGCGGAAACCCACATCAGGCCTTGTTTTGGTTTGAAGATCACTGAATGGTGTGCTATTAGTTGGTTCAGCGCCTTCTCATTTCCCATGCCGATGTTCTTATCGTCAAGCCCTCGTTGGTCGCGGAGGATGAGCGCGGCTTTGTTTTCATCCATTTCCGGATAACGCTTCAATAGCTGCTGGAGCCGTTGGTAACGGTATACAGAAGATCGCTCCTGGATGTTTTCCTGTGATTTGAAATTTGCGCCCTGGAAATGATTCGAACAGGAAATCTCATTTCCGGTTGTTTCTAATAAGCCAATCTTTGTCGGCGATTTTTCGATGATATAAGTTTTATCATCTTCGGCCGATCCGACCATGATGGCTTCGGAAACGAATGTTTGTCTTTTCTCTGCGATCGCATAGGCTTCTTTTATGTTGGATGCATATTGCAGGATCTCTCTGGCCAGCACGGATATTGGTGTAGCAGCCCTAGTAGGTACATCGGATTTGGAAGCGTTGAGTGTAATGGTCAATCCTTTTTCATTCATGCCGGAAACCACACCGGTGAAGCCACCCCAGGTGACGTACATAAGTTTGTAACCAGAATCAGGTTTGATAAAACAAACTATTTTTTCTTCGGCAAATTTTTCGCCTACAAAAAAATCAAAATTCCTGCCCAATACCAGCGAACTATCTGCGGTACGACTGTCCCAGGTTCCAAACGCAGTACAGCCCGGCACAAGTTTTTTATCCTGAAGGGCGTGGCCTATGTCATGTGCAGCGTGGTAGTTGAGAATACGTTCGTAATTGTTACCAATAAAATTATAGTTGGGAGAAGCAGAGAATGAAACACCGTAAATTTCTTTTTGATATTCTTCAGTAATATAATCATCGATATCACGGTTGAACCAAAGGATAAAATATTTTAAAAATTTCAAATAAAATTCAGAAGGAATGATCTTTTTGATCTCGCCGACAAAATCATCTTCTTGTTTTATGACCAGTTCCTTTGCCAGCTTGCCGTGTACTACGCCACGTTCAAAGGCCTCTCCTTCGAGATACATTTCCCAAATGCCTTGTTGATTTTTGCGAAGCCAGTTGTTTTTCAGAACATAAAAATTGTTTCCCTTTTGCTGACGTTCCAACTTAAGCGCATCAAGATTTACTTGTGCCGGCGCGTCAATTGAAATGCCAAAATTAAAATAGAGTATTACTCCAACAATTAGTAGAAGCAGAAACAGCGCTGTATACTTTAGCACTTTCCATATTATTTTGAAAAATGATTTCATTTAAAATAAATTAATAATAGAATGTCCAGTCATCATTGTTATTGATAGTGGAGCAATCTGAATAATTCAATTCTTGACCTTGATGTGTCATATGTATCAGTCTTCCTTTACTATCTTTTTCATAGGTGGAATTGGTTGTGAGCGAATAGGAGGCAGAGTTACAGGTCTCATCGTCTATTTCTTTGTTGGGAAGAGGAGATAAAAGATTGCCCGTCGGATCAAGAATATCTTCATCGTCTCCCAGGATCAAAACAAAGTAAAATAATTCTTTAGGATAATAAGATGCATTGCCTGTTTCATACTCGCAAGTACTCGTTGATGTCCAGGAAGTACTTACGGATGGTTGTCTGTCTTCCTTTTTGATAAGATTGCCGGAACCATTATAGGTATAGCGGCTTTGTTTAAAAAAACTGGAAGAAGCAACATAAAAATAATAATCAGAAGAATCTGGATTGCCAAAGCTATCGTAGGAATAATAAATGGTACTGTCGTCTGTGACATATTTTCCCTGTGTATCATCGTAATGACAATGTACTTCAATTTTGTTATTGTCGCTGAAGATAAAACGCGCGATATCGTACATACCGCCATCGTTTTCACTTCCTTGTATAGATACCAAACGATTCTGACTATCGTAGTTATATACGTAGGATAATTTCGTAGGCCCGTCGTTCACATCGTTGTAAGACGCAGTTGCCGATACCAAATTGTTGTTGGTACCGAAAGTATAATGGCATTCCAACTGCTGTGTGGTATCCCAATCGCCTACACCTTTAGCAATGATCTGTGTAAGGACTCCATTGTCGTTGTAAGAAAAATAATATTGTTGTGGATTGACGCCGGAAACAAGGATCTTTTTGATTTTATCATTCGTGTTTTGGGAAGTAGATACCTCATCCTTTTTTTTCTTCTTACATCCGGCAACTACCAGAATGAGCATAGCTAAAAAATAAACAAATACGGTTGTTATTTTTTTCATAAGTTCATAGATGTTGGTTGAACTATAAAGATAACCGTTTGCCCCAAAATTTACCAAGGGTTCAGGATTTATTTTCCCGGATGATAAAGATGATATTGGATGTAAATTGCGTGTTGTCGAGTGTCTCAATAGAAACCGGATAATCCGCTACATTCGACATGATTTTTTCAGCAGAAGTGAAATAAAGTTTATCTACGGTGACTTTATTAAACCGCAGTAATTTAGTAGAAAAGAATTCCGTCAACTTCGTTCCTTTGTGTCGGTCTTCCAGTTCACTGTTGCCATCGCGGATGATGAGCACACCACCAGGGTTCAGGTTTTCCAGGCACTTTCGGATCAATATGGCTTGATTTTCTTCGGTGAGATAATGTAGCACATCGCTGATAATAAACGTATCGCTCTTTTCATAGTTGAATGCCAACACATCGCTTGCATAAAAATTCAGTTTTGAAGTACGTGATACGCCATGTTGTGCAATGGAGATCTTTTCTTCGTCGTAGTCAATACCGGTTACTTCTCTTTCAGGTGCCGTCAGACTGAGCATATAGGAAAGATATCCATACCCGCAGCCTACGTCTACGATCTTTCCTTTTTTCGGAACGATGTCGTTGAAGGTTTTATAATTGTCTTCTAAGCCTGTTTTGATCCGTGTATACCATTCTACTACAGGGCCTTTATAAATATAATTTTTGATGAGTCTTCCTCTGAAATAATGAGTATCCTCTACCTTCGCTCTCTTCGTATGGTAAGCGGTTTCCAGAGAATGTGCGGTTTGGAAAGGCAGCGTGCGAATGTAGCGGGTCACAAACTTTTTGGCCAGCGCTTCACCGCATTTTTGTTCGGTAAAGAGAATGAATGCACAAAGAGAATCGATAAAAGAATTTGCCTGTCTTTGAGCCGAAGTGCGCGCAAACAACCCCAGGAAGCGCAGCCAGAGCATGCCTGCAAGGAAATAAAGAATAAGTGTCAACGCCAGTACTAATGAATGAATAGTGATCGGAAGTTGTCTCCTTTTTACTCTACCAAGGATCAGCAGATCATAAATCAGTGGTTGTACCACCATCGAAACAAAGACAATGCAGGTAATGCCGATAATGGTAACTAGCGCAATTGAATGTAATGCCGGATGTTTAGCAAAGATCAATACTCCTATTCCTACGATTACTGTAAAGGCAGAAAGGATAATTGAATTGCGATAAGATGCCAGCACATTTTTCCCATACTTATATTCCTGTTCCAATCCATCAAGTGTGAAGATACTGAAGTCGTCGCCGAGGCCGAACATGAAGGTACAGATGATAATATTGACGATGTTAAATTTGATGCCGGTCAAAGCCATTATTCCTAAGATCCAGATCCAGCTTACCAACATGGGAAGGAAAGCCAGGAGCGCCATTTCAATCCTTCCATAAGAAAGCAATAGAAACCCGAACACCAGGGAAGAACATAAGATCAGGATCAAATTAAAATCCTGGTTTAGCACGCTTGCAAACATTGTAGCAACAGATCCTTTGTCGAGAATGAACAAATGATCGGAATCTTCAAATGCCTCGTAGATCAAAGGTTTGTTTTGTTCGTCTACTTTGAAAACAGTTAAAATAGAAGCACCGTTTTTATCTTCCTGGATATATTCTTTCAGGAATAAATTTTTTAATGCTGTTTCTGAACTCTTGTCTTTTACATCGAATTCTTTTCTGAGCAAACCAAGCAAAGGATTGAAAGCGGCTTCTTTGAAATGGTATTCTGCGCCATGAGTATATAATTGTTTTTGCAGCGCTTCTATTTTTTCTGTTGTCCAGAATGCCCGCCACTGCTGTAGTTTCTCGCTACGTTGAGCATCGGTCAGCAGGAAATCTCCCAGGTTGGTATATTTTTTAATTACAGTTTCCCTCGAAAGCATCTCGATCTTTTCTTTCGCGGAAGCATTAAATTTTAAAGCTTCTTCCAGATCCTTTCCCTGTGAAACAAGGAAAACGGATTTCAATTTATAACCGGTAAGTTTATCCAAATTGTTTTCTGCTTGCTCCAGTTCAGGACTGATATAGCTCAGCTTGATCATGTCGGTTTCAAATGCTACCTTATCATAGCTGAAGGCGAACAAAAATGTCAGTGCTACTACGAGTGCTATTAAGATCTTATTTTGATGAAACGGATAAGAAGTAAGCTTATCGAGCAGGCTGCTTTTCAGTTCACCGGTATTCTTTTCATACGACCTGGATAAATGAGGTAAAATGACCAGGCAGCAGAACGCAGCCCCCAGCAAACTGAGCGCTGCAAATAATCCCATATCGTGCAGCGCTTCCGATTGCATGAAATACAGACAAAGGAAAGCTCCTACAGTAGTGACACACCCTAAAGTAAGTGGCAAAGTGAGGTCGGAGATTACTTTAATGACCGAACGCTCGTGTTTAAGATGTGTAAAAAAATGAAGCGAATAATTGATCGCAATGCCAAGCACGATCGAGCCCGCTCCTATAGCGATCGCGGAGATCTCTCCTTGCACGAGGTAACTAATCGTGAGCGAAAATCCTGCTCCGAAAATAACAGGAAGGAAGATCAGGAGAATCGTTTTTAAATTTTTAAAGTAAAGGAACAATCCTGCGAAGATCACCACCAGTGCTACTATAGTGGTAAGCAGTGAATCTTTGCGGATCTGCAATACATTCGAGACAGAAATTACCGGCGAGCCAAGGTATTCTACTTTTATGTCTTTGAATGCTTGCGAACTGCTCAGTTCATTGATCACTTCGTTCAGTCCTTTTACCAGTTCGGTATTTTTATTGGATTCGGTAGAAGGATAATTGATGGAGAGATAGATGAAAATATTTTTCCTGTTTTTAGTAAGGAAATACCCGTTGTACAAAGTAAAATTTTCTTCCATCTGCAATCCGGAAAGCTTGCTGAGCGCATAGGTATTGAATCCCAGCGGATCCTGGATCAAATAATTTTTCAGCACCGTACCTTCCGGCGAGCGGATGGTCTCATAATTTGATCTTAATTTTCGAGCGATCGCAGTATCGGAAAGCTGGGCTTGTATTTTAGCATAGTCTTCCTTGTTGAGATAATAAGGAAGGTCGTTGTATAGTAAATTAAAAACATCTGCGGCTGTTTCTTCTTCTATTTTATATCGTATTTCTTTGAGCCAGGTACTGTCAAAACGGCTTTGCAGTTTTTCTGCAAACGCTTCTGCATATTCGGTAAGCTTGTCGGGATCGTTGAGTGAGGTATCTTTCAGCGAAACGTTTACGATAATCCGATCATTCGCTTTCAGATTTTTGATCACCTCCTGGTATTTTTTCAGCTTTGGATCTTTGGGAATAAAAGCAGCGAGATCTTCTTTCAGTACCAGCCGTGAAGAACAAAAGGCCAGGAAAATTATGAGCACTGCGAGAAATACATAGAACAATGTTTTCCTCGATTCAAATAATTTGTATAGTAAAACGAATAGATTTGACATATTAATTAGGTCGTTTTACTTCTCTATTCACAGAGCTTTGCATGGTGGAAGGATTTTTACGAAAAACAGTTAGCAGCGCATAGAGGAAAGAACCCGCTATTACTGAAGAAACGATCGCCAACAGTGTACCTCCGATCAGGAACTGATTTAAAAATTTCAGAAAATCATGTTGTGTAAGATGAAAATCCAGGATCAGATCGTAAGAAGGATTGTTTACGAAATAGGCACCGAATTTATAGCTCAGGTACATGATAAAAATATTTAAGGGAGGAAAACTGATGTTGGCGCTGGCCACGAAAATAGCCATGTTCAGGCGAAACAGAATAGCCATAGGAATACCAACAGCCAGTTGAAATCCCCAGATAGGAACGATGCCGATGAAGATCCCGAAAGCAAACGAACAGGCTTTTTTGAAATTGCTTTCTTCGCTGCCTACAATACTTTTTTTAACTTCGGTCCAGAATTTTTTTTTTCCGAGATTCAAGATCAATTTCCAGGGACGAACAACAAAGAATGATAGAAGCACGAACAGTGTATTCAGCATCGTGATGCGAAACACATCTGGCCCCGGACGAAAATGTGACACACGGTCACTGCCATAGTAAACGCTTACAGGTTCGGACACCACTTGAATATCCGCCCAGGCGGAGCGCACCATTACTTCAATCTCGAATTCAAATTTCCCTGTATAAAAATTCATCTTCTTATAGCGACCGATCGGATAGAGCCGGAAGCCCGATTGCGTGTCGGGAAGCCGGATACCAGTGATCACCCAATACCAGAAGCTGGAAAATTTATTTCCAAAACTACTTTTGCCCGGCACACTGGCCTGGTTCATATTGCGCGCTCCGATGATAAGCACGTTTTTATCTTTCTCTAACCGATTGATCAACGTAGGAATATCATAGGCAAAATGCTGTCCATCCGAATCAAGTGTGATGGCAAAATCATATCCTTTAGAGATCGCGTATTTAAAGCCTTCGCGCAGCGCAATACCTTTGCCACGGTTCTTTTCAAAAGTTACTAATTGAATAGGAAGGTCTTTTAGAATTTCTTGCGTAGAATCCGTAGAGCCGTCGTTGACTACGATCAGATCATCGGTATACTCCAGCACTTCTTGTATTACCTTTTTTACGGTACGTTCGTTGTTATAAGTTGGAATTAGAACGCAACAATTGAGTTCTTTGAACTTAGTTTTATATATAGAAGGGGTATTCATGATAATAATTCCAAAGTTACAACTTCAGAAGTTTTCTTGCTATCCTGGCGATGTTTCTCTTCAATGATTTAATAAATTGCTGTATATTAATAAATTGTTAATATTGTAAGGTTCTTGTAAGGTTATAATATACAGGATACCAACAGGCTATATATTAATGTTTTATTTTAACATAATGTTAAAAAATCACTATATTAGGTTACACAAACTTAATTCGTATTTTTATCCATTATTTAACAAAATAATCATTATGCCTGAAGCAACTAAAGACCAAAGAAAAGCCTTAAAAACAACAATCACAAATGCAATTTCTGCCGCACTTGCTAAAAATAAGCATTTGAAGGATAAAAAAGTGCAAAAAGCTATCGACAAAGCAGCCTCTGAAGTAGTGAAAAAACTTCATAAAGCGGAAGACAAAGAAAAATCTCCAGTTAAGAAAGCAGCTCCAAAAGCTTCTGCAAAAAAAATAACGAAAAAACCCGTGAGCAAGGCCGTGAAACCTGCTTCCAGAGCTATCTCCAAAAAATAATTGATCCTCCTTCATATAAAGAATAAAAGTCCTGGTGGAAATTTTCACCAGGACTTTTTTATGTTGGCTAATGTGTTTTACTTGCGGGAGGTTTAATCCTTAACAAGTATGTCTTTTCTTCAAATAACTCCTCCTGATTTACTCGATCTTTCGCAACCTCTTCTGTACCTCTCTCCTAGTGACTCTCTTGGTCATACTGGTTTTCTCACAGAAGAAGAAACTTCTTTTATCAACCAACAACTTAAAAATGGTCTGGCGGTTGCAGAACTAAACACACCAGAAAAAATTGTCTTCGTAATATCTCTGGTAAAAAGCTCTACAGAAGCAGATCGCATTGAAAAATACCGCCGCGCCGGGGCAACACTTTCTGCAAAGCTAATTGCTTTGAAATTTAAAGAAGCTACCCTTTATGCAACCCAACAACCTGGCGAGTTATTGGCCCTCGCCGAAGGATTAGTATTGGCCAGTTATCGTTTTTCAAAATATAAAAAAGGCAGTGAACCCTCGTTGAAAAAGATCAACATTGCTGCCGAAACAGATTTAACAGAACAAGTAGATGAGCTGAATCTCTTACTGGAAGCGGTATACAAAACAAGAAACCTGGTAAATGAACCAGTAGTATTTCTCACCGCTGAGCAGCTTAGCATAGAAATTACAAACCTTGGAAAAGACGCGGGCTTCAGCACCGAAGTCTTCAATAAAAGTAAAATCCAAAGCCTCAAAATGGGTGGCTTGCTGGCAGTGAACATCGGAAGTCCTAATCCTCCTACGTTTAATGTTCTGGAATATAAACCCCAAAATGCTGTCAACACAAAACCCTACATACTTGTGGGCAAAGGGGTGGTCTACGATACAGGAGGACTGAGTCTGAAACCTACCGAACATTCGATGGACATGATGAAATGCGATATGGCTGGCGCTGCTGCTGTGGCCGGAGCATTTTATGCGATTGCTAAAAACAAACTTCCTATTTATCTCATTGGTCTGATTCCTGCTACTGAGAACAGACCTGATGGCAATGCTATTACACCTGGTGATATTATCACAATGCACAACGGTAAAACCGTAGAAGTGCTCAATACCGATGCTGAGGGAAGACTGATCCTTGCAGACGCGCTCTCTTACGCGAGCAAATACGACCCCGAATTAGTAATTGATCTGGCTACGCTTACCGGCGCCGCAGTCCGTGCGATCGGGAAGGAAGGCATTGTATATATGGGTACTGCCGATGAGCAAACCAAACAAACGCTCGAGACAACAGGGATGAATGTATTTGAAAGACTTGTGGAGTTTCCGCTTTGGGAAGATTATGATCAGCATATTCAATCCGATATTGCCGATCTTAAAAACATTGGCACTGGCGAGGCCGGCGCGATCTCGGCTGGAAAATTTATGGAACATTTCACTTCTTATCCATGGCTTCACCTAGACATTGCCGGCGGAGCTTTTATGGTGGGGCCTTTTCATTATTGGGTAAAAGGCGGTACAGGCCTTGGGGTAAGACTGCTGTATCATTTTTTGAAAAATAAAATAAATAAGTAACTTTAAAACAGTAATAAACTTTAACTATCATTATGAAAAAAAATCTATTATTCCTGACCGTTGCAGCTATACTGTCAGTGGCTACGATTGTTCAAAGCGAGGCTCAAATCGTTACAGGAGGTCTGAGACTTGGATTCAACGCATCCAAAGTTGTAGGTGATTTCGGAGCGAATTATAATTTCGTACCGGGCATCCATGTAGGCCCTTACGTACGCGTAGCGCCTAGAGAGAAATACAGGATTGAAGCAGATGTTCTCTTCAGTACCAAAGGAGCAAGCAGTGATCCCACTGGAAGTGATCGTCAATATGCTATTCCTTTTTATCTTGATATTCCAGTCCTTTTCAACTACAAGCCAATCGCAGGATTATATTTTGAAGCCGGTGTGCAGCCTTCGTTTGCGCTTACGCAAATGAACTTTAGTCAAAATTCATCTAATACTACTTTCGACAAAACAGGATTGAAAACCGTAGACTTCGCTCCTGTAGTAGGGCTTGGATACGAATTCAAAAAAGCGAGCCTTGGCTTAAGAGGTGCATTTGGTGTAACAAACATCAACGATTTTTCTGGTTACAATCCTAATCAGAAAAACATGACGCTGATGGCTACCTTCGGCTTCAAAATTTTCTAATCAAATTCTGATTCTTTTAAATTAATAACCAACAGGAAGGCACAAAGACATGAAGAATCTTTGTGCCTTCCTGTCTTTGTGTTGAACATTATCAACCATCAAAAATCAGGTAGCTGGTAGCTGTTTTCAACTACTTTTTCACAGGCTTTGCGAATCGGTAAACATTGTCTAAATTCGTAGATTCAATACTTAAGAATTTAGATATGGCATACTTAAACGGAACTACAGACAGACCTGTCATCGGCATTTCACTGGGTGACTTCAACGGGATCGGTCCGGAAGTAATTATGAAAACCCTCGCCGACACCAGGGTTTCCAAACTTTGTGTTCCTGTCGTTTACGGCAATTACAAGATCTTTGCAAAATATAAAAGACTTGTAGAGATAGAGGAATTGAGTTTCCATTCCATCAAAAATATTTCTGAGCTTTTTCCTAAAAAAACAAACCTGGTTACTTGCTGGGAAGATGATTACGAGATCAACCCGGGAAAGGTAACTCCTGAAGCGGGCAAATGCGCATTCGCGTCTCTACAGCGCGCTACCGAAGATGTAGTGGCCGGAAACCTCGATGCCATCGTTACAGCACCAATCAATAAAAAAAATATCCAGAACCCTGATTTTAATTTTGTAGGTCATACCGAATACCTCACCCAAAAAGCGAATGCCTCTGATAGCCTGATGCTGCTGGTATGTGAAGAACTTAGGATCGGCGTAGTAACCGGACATATTCCACTTTCCGAAGTAAAAGCAAAACTAACCAGGGAGAAAATTCTTACCAAAGTAAACATCCTTTACAAATCGCTGAAAAATGATTTCGGCATCATCAAGCCACGCATAGCCCTTCTCGGACTCAATCCACATGCGGGAGAAGATGGATTGCTGGGCAGCGAAGAAAAAGAGATCATCGCTCCAATCATAGAAGAACTGAAACAAAAAGGCGTTCTGGCTTTCGGGCCTTTCCCTGCCGACGGTTTCTTTGGTATCAAACATTATCAAAAATTCGACGGCGTACTCGGCATGTATCACGACCAGGGTTTGATCCCCTTCAAGCTGATGGCTTTTGATTCAGGTATCAATTTTACTGCCGGTCTTCCTTTCATTCGCACCTCTCCGGATCATGGCACTGCTTATGATCTTGCAGGAAAAAATATGGCCAGCGAATCATCCTTCCGCGCCGCATTGTTCCTGGCCATTGACATGGTAAAAGCGAAAAAAACGGTGGAGGCATAACCGAAGATCGGATTTCGTATGGAGATCTATATCAATGGAACAGGTGCTATATCGCCGCAGCCAAGTTTTGAAGAAAATAATTTTACTTCCGAAGCGCTAAGCGCAACAAATGCCGCGCGCTTGAAATGCCTCGAGCCGGATTATAAAAATTATATCAATCCTTCTTCGCTGCGCAGGATGTCGAGAATGATCAAAATGGGAATTGCTTCCTCAAAGATCTGTCTCGAAAATGCCAACGTTTCTATGCCAGGAGCGATCATTACCGGCACTGGCCTGGGCTGTGTGGAAGACACAGAAAAATTTTCCCTTTCCATTCTTGAAAATCACGAGCTGCTGCTCACTCCTACTCCTTTCATTCAATCTACACACAACACTGTTGGCGGGCAGATCGCTTTGTTGCTCGGCTGTCATGCTTATAATTTCACCTACGTGCATCGTGGCATTTCCTTCGAATCATCGTTGCTTGATGCGTCAATGCTTATTCAAGAAAAAGCAGCCGATGATATCCTTGTAGGCGGTATCGATGAGCTGACCGACAATAGCTACACGCTTCTTCAGCAGCTGGGAATTTATAGTAGAAAAAAATCCTTGTCCTCCGACCTCTCCGATGGTACGCCAGCGGGAGAAGGAGCAGCATTTTTTCTTGTATCAGGCAAAAAGACAGAACAGACGCAAGCAAAGATTTCTGTAATTAAAACTTTTGCTGGAAAACATTCTTCCGGATCGCTTGGTGAGAAAATAAAAGAGGTATTGTCAGAAAAAGGAAAACGTCTAAAAGATATTTCGCTTGTGCTTACTGGCAATTCAGGCAATGCTAAGACAGATCTTGTCTACCAGGATTTGAAAAGAACTATTTTTAAAGAGACTGATACAACTTCCTTCAAACAATATTGCGGCGAATATCATACCGCTTCTGCTTTTGGCTGCTGGTGGGCTGTAAAGAAGATCCAGCGCGGGGAAGCCTCTTCTGTATTGCTCTGCAATCAATTTGGAGGCGCTGATTACAGTATATTATTGATCGAAAAATGCTAACCTATTCTCGTACACGTCTTGTCTTTCTTATTGCTTCTGCATTGGCAGTGTTGGAATACTTTCTTATTTCATTCCCCTGGTATTATCTGCTACAAATCCCGATCCTCTATTTTGTGATCGTAGGATATGGCTCGGCTACTATCAGCGCCGGATTTTTTCTGAAATCCATTTGTAGCATCGATACAAAAGAAAAAGTACTGGCGCTTACGTTCGACGACGGTCCTGATCCGCTAAAAACTCCGCAGATCCTGGAGATCCTGAGGTTGCATAATATAAAAGCTACCTTTTTTGTAATTGGCGGAAAAATAAAAGGTTCTGAAGAATTACTGAAACAAATAGAACGAGAAGGACATCTGATCGCCAATCATTCGTTTTCGCATTCTTATTTTTTTGATTTTTATTCTACTTCAAAAGTGATCGATGATCTGGCCCTTGCCAATCGTACGATCCAGGAAGTAATAGGTAAAACACCAAAGTTATTTCGTCCACCATACGGTGTCACCAATCCTAATATTGCGAAAGCGCTCAAGACTTCCGGATTAATTTCAATCGGCTGGAATGTACGCTCGCTGGATACGGTGATTCAAAATGCGGATAAACTTTACAAGCGTGTGATCAGTCGTATAAAGCCCGGAAGTATTTTATTGTTTCACGATACCGGATCACATACGATTGAAACATTAAAAGCAGTTATACTATTTGCAGAAAAAAACAGTTATAAAACAGAACGGCTTGATCAGCTGTTAAGTATTAAAGCATATGAAGAAAATTAGTCTGTTATTTTTAATGCTGCTCACAGGGATCATAGTGGCAGAAGCTCAGCCAAAGGGTTATAAGAATTTGAAAGACACCTCGTCTTTCATCAAAAAGTTTGACGACAAAGCGCGTACGATCACCACCAACGAGGCAGATTTTGTACAAGAAAAATATGTGTCAGTGATGACAGACAAGGCAATTTCCAAAGGAAAATTCTATTATAAAAAATCAAACCAAATGCGCTGGGAAACCACCGAGCCGCAGAGTCATATCATTGTGCTCAATAATGGCAAAATGATAATGAAAGAAAAAGGTAAAGTAAAAACCTATGATGCTTCTTCCAATAAAATGTTTAAAGGGTTAAACGATATGATGCTCACCACCGCCAGCGGAAATATGCTGAATAGTAAAGAGTATAAGCATAGCTTGTTTGAAAACGAAAAATATTTCCTGATCCAGTTGACCCCGGTAGCCGCTACCACACGTAAATTTGTAAAGGTCATTGAAGTGACGGTCGAAAAAGGCGATTATACCGTATCGCAGATCAAAATGATCGAGCCATCGGAAGATTATACCAGGATAGAGTTTAGCAATAAAAAGATCAATCAACCTATTGGCGACGATCTTTTTATATTAAAATAAAAGTTTGAACGTACTAATTTTAATTTATTTAATTTAAAACATATAGGACATTTTTTATATTTGTGACATGGAGAAAACGCTCGTCATCATTCCGACTTACAACGAGATAGAAAATATAGAAGCAATTATTAGAAAAGTATTTTCTCTTTCTGTTCCATTCCACATCCTCATTGTAGACGACGGCTCTCCCGACGGAACGGCCGATCGTGTAAAACAACTTCAGCAGGAATTTCCCGAAAGGCTGCATCTGGAACAGCGCCAAGGCAAGCTGGGCTTGGGAACTGCGTATATTCATGGTTTTCGCTATGCGCTAAAAAACGGCTATGATTATATTTGCGAAATGGATGCCGATTTCTCTCACAATCCTGAAGACCTGGTAAGACTTTACGAAGCCTGTGCCGTAGAGGGCAATGACCTGGCGATCGGCTCCCGCTATGTAAAAGGGATCACGGTGATCAACTGGCCAATAGAACGTGTACTCATGTCTTATTTTGCCAGTAAATATGTACAGTTTATAACCGGCATGCCCATACACGATACAACGGCAGGCTTCAAATGCTACCGGAGAAAAGTATTGGAAACAATTGATCTGAACAGCATTAAATTTGTAGGCTACGCTTTCCAGATCCAATTAAAATTCCTTGCCTGGAAGCATGGATTTAAACTGGTAGAAGTTCCTATTATTTTTACCGATCGTAAATTAGGCGTTTCTAAAATGTCGGGAAGCATTTTCAAAGAAGCTTTCTTTGGCGTAATGTCGATGAGGGTGAAAAGTATTTTTAAGCAATACAATTAGAAAAGAAGATTCCAGATACCGGATGTCAGATGCCGGATAAAATGGATTGCTATGTCCTCAAAAAATCTGAATTTTATCTGGAATCCAGTATCAATTTAAAATTATTGAAGCAGCCCCTTCTCATAAGCAATCTTCATAATGTCCATACTGTTGTGTACTTCCATCTTTTGCATGATATTTTTGCGATGTGTTTTCACGGTATGTTCGCTCAAGTGAAGGATGCTGGCAATCTTTGGAGTGGTATTTCCTTCACAAAGTAATTTTAGAATTTGCATTTCCCTGCCAGAAAGTAAACCCAGGTCTTTAGTTGGATAAGCGAAGGTATGAATGGTCTCATAACAATCATCACGATCATTTTTCTTCGAAATAGTGAAGTTGATAAGATCGTCCTTCTTTGTTTCGTTGATGTCAGTAATGATGAATAGATCAAGCAAAGGATAGCCGTTTTCGTCTATTTCGATAATAGTAGATTGATGCAAGCACCAGATTGTTTTTCCCGATTTGGTGTTGACCATGTATTCATAAGAAAAGCGGAATTTTTTTACGGCCTCTCCTGCTTGTGCGTATTTCACGCAATGCTCGAGGTAAACAGGAAAGATGTGGGAAGCAATGATATCGGCATGTACTTTATTGATAATAGAATAACTGAACCTCAAACCTCCATCAAGATATTCACGTGCGTCGTATCCAAACATATGTTTTACATTCTTACTGTAAAACTCATATTGCAACGTATCAAAATTAAATATCCCTGTCACTCCTGGAGAAAGTTCCAGAAATTGATTGAATTGAGGATTACTTAATAGTTCAAAATTATTCTCTGATATCATATTCTTTCCCTCTCACTAAGATAGCTTTTTTATACAAAAGCCAGGCGAATATTACATTGTTAAATTAATATTAATAATTATAGTTATAATTATAATTAAAATAATACCATTTAGGCAAAATAAATACCTCCAAAGGGTGATTGTCCTGCAATGACAAAGTTTCTATTTTTGAAACATAAATAAAGTGAGTTCGCCAAAACGCTCAAAACTTATTTATACCCTTCCGGAACCTCAGTAATGTAGAAAGCTATGTTACACTAATGTGTGTATGTACGACACCGAAATTTATATCCCACCAGTACATACGCACATTTTTTAATTTCCAGCTTAAAATTTGTTTTCAATTAAAAAGTCCAGGATTTAAAGTTATTTTCACGACTTTAAATCCTGGACTTTTTTAAATTGATTTTTTCTATCTGTTTTTCTGCTTATCTCCTACCAGGTCATTCAATACCCAATATACAACTGTAATAAATATACTGAAGAGCATTGCCGTCCAAAAGCCTCTCACTGCAAATCCTGATAGGAAGAAATCTACCAGCATTACCATCAGCGCATTGATCACTAAAAGGAAAAACCCAAGTGTAAATACTGTGATCGGAAAAGTAAGTAGTTGGAGAATTGGTTTAATAGTCACATTAATGATCGAAAGGATCAGCGCTACTAGGATTGCATACCAGAAATTGGTAAGATAGATTCCTGGCAATAGATACGCCGCTAAAAAAACAGCTACAGCTTGTAAAAGTAAACGAACTAGTCCCATAGGAAGTTATGAGTGTTAAGTTATGAGTTATGAATGATTGTTAGCTCAATATTCATAACTCATAATTCATAATTTAAGCTAATACAGTCTTACTGCTAATAATGGTCTGTGTTCTGTCAGGTCCTACAGATACTACAGTGATCGGTACATTGAGCTGAGACTCCAGGAAGCTGATGTAATCAGATAATTCAGCTGGCAGGTTTTCATAAGAAGAAATTCCTTGCAGGCTGCAGTTCCAACCTTTCATTGTTTTGTATACTGGTTCGTAGTTTTGATCGCAAAGATCATAAGGCAGCATATCGGTGAGCGTACCATCGGTAAGTTTGTAGTGAGTACAGACTTTTATTTCTTTAAAGCTGTTCAACACGTCTGCTTTCATCATCAGCATTTCGGTGACGCCGCTTAGCATGATGGCATATTTTAATGCAGGTAGATCAATCCATCCGCATCTTCTAGGGCGTCCGGTGGTAGATCCAAATTCGTTTCCTTCTTTGCGGAGCGTTTCTCCTTCTTCGTTTAGAAGTTCCGTAGGGAATGGCCCTCCTCCTACTCTTGTACAGTATGCTTTGAAGATCCCAAACACATTTCCTACGTGGGCAGGCGCAATACCAAGTCCAGTGCAGGCTCCAGCCGCCATTGTATTGGAAGAAGTAACAAATGGATAAGATCCGAAATCAATATCTAGTAAGGAACCTTGTGCTCCTTCTGCTAAAATTGTTTGATTGTTTTTAATACAATCGTTGATGAAGTATTCGCTGTCTACGATGTTGAATTTCTTAATGAATTCAATCGCTTCAAAGAAGTCTTTTTCCAGTGCAGGAAGATCGTATTCAAATTTATAGAAATCCAGAATAGTTTTATGAGAAGCCACCAGGCGCTCGTACTTAGCATTGAAATTTCCGGAGATAATATCTCCTACCCTCAAGCCCTGGCGTGCAATTTTATCCTGGTAGGCAGGACCGATCCCGCGTAGCGTGGAGCCAATCTTATTATCTCCTTTCGACTTCTCATAAGCCGCGTCCAGCAAGCGATGTGAAGGGATAATGATCTGAGTTTTTTTAGAAATAAAAAGATTTTTACTGAAGTTGATGTTATATTTTTCCAGGCTTAGAATTTCTTTTCTGAAAACACCGGGATCCAATACTACGCCATTGCCGATAATGTTTTTAATATTGGAATGAAATATCCCCGATGGAATTTGATGCAACACATGTTTGATGCCATCGAACTCCAAGGTATGTCCTGCATTAGGGCCGCCTTGAAATCTTGCCACTACCTGGTATTTAGGAGAAAGAACATCTACGATCTTTCCTTTTCCTTCATCGCCCCATTGCAATCCCAATAAAATATCTACTGCCATTGATGTACTAAATTATTCGTTATTATTTCTGTTTGATTAATTCGTTTTTAAGATTGTGTTTCCAATATTTTGCTCGCTGCTTCACCATCGTTTACGATCGTGAAGATCGAATTGAGCTTGGTGATCATAAGAAGCTTGCCGATCTGTGCCGAAGGATTGATCAGTACCAGTTCACCATCTTTGTTTCTGAATTTGGTAAGCAGCGTGATCAGAATTCCCAGGCCATTGCTATTCATATAGCGAACCTGAGATAGATCTACGGCGCATTTTTTAACCTTACGATTGATATGTTCGTTTGCTATATCCACTACCTGTAAGCCGTTGCTTTCGCCCAGCAAATCTCCCGACAACTCAATAAACAAAATATCTTCTTTAAGATAATAATTAGCTTTCATGTGGTTGTATTTAGGATTTAATCTTTTTTGATTTTATTCTCGCAATTCTCTTTGGTGCATTGTCCATAGAGGATCAGCGAGTGATGCATGACCTTAAAACTCAGCAGTTCTCCCACCATGGTTTGAATGCCGTGGATACGAGGATCACAAAACTCGGTCACTTGGCTACATTCAGTACAGATCAGGTGATCGTGTTGGCGGAAGCCGTATGATTTTTCGTATTGCGCAATGTTTTTTCCAAACTGATGTTTGGTCACAAGATCGCAATCTACTAAAATGTCTAATGTATTGTATACTGTGGCGCGACTTACTCTGTAGTTTTTGTTCTTCATACTGATGTACAAAGATTCTACATCAAAGTGTCCTGTTCTGGAATAGATCTCTTCGAGTATAGCAAACCGCTCAGGCGTCTTGCGCAATTCTTTATTTTCGAGATAAGCGGTGAAAATTTTCTTAACCTCTACAAAAATTTTATCATCCAGTGGCATAACAAGTTCAAAGATAAAACTTTTCTTTGAAAAGTTAAAATCTATTTGTACACAGGCCAAACTATAATATTCTGGTGAGCAGAATATTATAGAATATTAGAAGATAAAAGAGAGTAAAATGCTAAGAGATGTAGTTCAGACTTTAAACTCGAAAGCTGTATTTCTCAAAGTCTAAAGTTAAAGCCTTTGGCCAGCCATTCCTGGTAGCGTACCGGATCAAATTTGAAATATCTTGCTGCACGGTGTGCTACACCTACTTGTGACTCTTCCAACTTAATAATAAGGTCCATACCGAGTAATTTTTTTCTAAAATTTCTCTTGTCCATCTGTACACCCAAAATCACTTCGTAGAGATTTTGCAACTGTGTAAGTGTGAATTTTTCAGGCAACAATTCAAATCCTATCGGATGGAATTTCACACGTTCTTTCAATGTACCCAAGGCCTTCTGAAGGATTTCATTGTGATCGAATACCAGTTCTTTCGATTGGGAGATTGGGTGCCATACTACTTCTTCACTCATGGAAGTAGGTTGAACCTTGTAATTACTGATTTTGACCAGTGCATAATAACAAACGGAAATTACGCGACCGATAGGAAAACGGTTAACATCACCGAATGTATGTAGTTGTTCCATATACATATTGGGAATGCTCGTGAGTTCGCGCAAAACCCGCCTGGCTGCTTCATCCAGACTTTCATTGGGTTCAACAAAACCTCCGGGTAAAGCCCACATACCACTGGATGGTTCTTTTTTTCGTTTGATCAATAATACTTTTAATTCCCCTTCGTCAAATCCAAAAATAATGCAGTCTACCGACAGTGCATTTAAATATTTCGTGTCCGACATTGATGTTTAGTTAAGTTATAATTTGTTTTCGGGCTTAAATATAAAAAATAATTCTTATTTAAATCCAAGCGAAGTAAAAAATCATCTTGATTTTTTACTGAAACCAGTATTTTTTAAAAAACTGGGTAATCCACCAAAAAGCCCTTCTGAATAACTAATTTCTACGTTTTTAACATAGAATGAAGTTTATAAATTAAAAAATATTTCTAGAAAAATTTAATATAATTTGGTCGCAAAAAAAAATGATTTTATGGAAAAATGGCAAGAAGTACACTATCTAAATGGCGATTGAAGCGTAAAAGAAAAAGAAGTGAAAGTATAATATAAACATCTTTTTTTTGGATCATTTTTACTTTTTTAAAAATCAATAAATAAAAAATACAATGCTAAACAGGATGAATAATGGATTTAAAAAAAGGTGTAAAAAGAACAAAAAGGGAGCTATAATCACTAAAAAATACTAATGACTGTATTAAAAAAAGCCGAAGAATTTCTCTTTTCTATAACCCTTGTAATAATACTGAGCAGAAAATTTTCAGTAATAAAAAGAAACGATCACTTCACAAGCCACGAAATAAAAAAACTGCCAGACATAAATGCCCGGCAGTAATGATTAAGATTTATTTCGAGATTATATTTTTTCACCAATCGCCGCTTTGGCTTTGGCTATTACTTTGTCCAGCCCAGTAAGATCTTTCCCCCCTGCTGTGGCATAGAAAGGTTGTCCGCCACCGCCGCCCTGGATTTCCTTGGCTAGCTCTCGTACCATCGTGCCTGCATTTAATTTCTGATCGGCTACGAGGTTGTCGGCAAACATCACTGTTACGTTCGGACTACCATTTACATCCGCTGCTAATACAAGGTAAAGATTGTCTACCTGGCCGCGTAATTCATATGCCAATTGTTTTAGTGCATCTGCTGAACCGATCTGTATTTTTTCGATCAGGTAATTGATACCGTCTCCTTTTTCAATTTTTTTCAGTAGCGAAGCTTTCAAATCAGCAGCTTGCTTTAGGTAAACTTCATCCAACTGTTTCTGAAGTTTAGATTTTTCCTCTATCATGTCTGATACCGCTTTCACAAGATCTTTCGGATTTTTTAGCAGTTCGCTCAACTTATTGATTAAAGTAGCCTGTCCATCAAGTATAGATTCCGCCTCGTTGGCTGTTACTGCTTCTATTCTTCTTACGCCTGCAGCTACTGAACTTTCGGAAGTGATCTTGAACAAGCCGATCTTACCCGTGCTTGGCACGTGTGTACCACCACAAAGTTCTACTGAATAATTTTTATCGAAGGTAATCACGCGTACGAAGTCTCCGTACTTTTCGCCAAAGAGCGCCATGGCTCCCAGGTTCTTCGCTTCGTTGATTGGCACATTGCGTTTTTCATCAAGTGCAATATTTTCGCGGATCTTTTGGTTTACGATCTTTTCTACTTTGGCAATTTCTTCATCAGTCATTTTTGCAATATGAGAGAAGTCGAAACGCAATATTTTTTCATTTACGAGCGAACCTTTTTGTCCTACGTGTTTGCCCAACACCTGGCGCAGCGCAGCATGCAGAAGGTGTGTTGCAGAGTGATTATTTTCGGTAAGTGAACGTCTGTCTTTATCCACCATTGCAGTGAATTCTGCATTGATGTTGGATGGTAGTTTGTCGGCAAAATGAACGATCAGGTCGTTTTCCTTTTTTGTATCGGTGATATATACTTTTTCATTGCCTACCTGCAGGTAACCGGTATCTCCTACCTGTCCGCCGCTTTCAGCATAGAATGGTGTTACATCAAGTACGATCTGGTACTGTTCTTTATTTTTTGTTTTTACATGGCGGTATTTCATGATCTTGGATTTCGACTCCAGGTGCTCATACCCCACAAACTCTACCTTGTCGGCTTCGTTCACCATGATCCAATCACCGGTCTCGCTGGCTGCTGCTGCTTTGGAGCGTTCTTTCTGAGCGGCCATTTCTTTTTCAAAACCTACTTCATCGATTTTTAGATTATTTTCTCTCGCGATCAATGCTGTAAGGTCTACCGGGAACCCGAATGTATCGTATAGCTCAAATACAATTTTTCCATCAATAGTATCGCCTTTCAATTCTGATTTTAATTGTTCAAGACGTTTCAAGCCGTTGTCTAGTGTGCGAAGGAAAGATGTCTCTTCTTCCAGGATCACTTTCTTCACAAATTCTTCCTGCGCTTTTAGCTCAGGGAATACATCGGCAAACTGGTTTGCCAACAGTGTTACTAATTTATATAAGAATGGTTCTCTGAAGTTGAGGAATGTATATCCGTAACGCACCGCTCTTCTCAGGATCCTACGGATCACGTAGCCGGCTTTGTTATTGGAAGGAAGCTGGCCATCGGCGATTACGAAAGAAATAGCACGGATGTGATCAGCCATTACACGCATAGCGATGTCTGTTCTTTCGTCTGCACCGTATTTGATACCGCAGTGTTGAGAAATGAATTGAATGGTAGGTTGGAAAACATCCGTATCGTAGTTGGAATTTTTTCCCTGGATCGCACGCACCAAGCGCTCATAGCCCATACCAGTGTCTACGTGCTTTGCAGGAAGCTCTTCGAGACTTCCATCGGCTTTACGGTTAAATTGTATAAATACATTGTTCCAGATCTCGATCACCTGCGGGTCGTCGTTATTGACGCGGTCTTTGCCTGGTATCTTCTTAATTTCTTCTTCGCTGCGAAGGTCAATGTGGATCTCCGTACAAGGTCCGCAAGGGCCCTGGTCTCCCATTTCCCAGAAGTTATCTTTTTTGCTTCCGAAAAGAATGCGGTCTTCGCTTACCCATTGTTTCCAGAACTCTACCGCTTCGTTGTCGCGGTCAAGCTTTTCTTTAGCATCGCCGCCGAAGACGGTGACGTATAATCTATCTTTAGGAAGTTTAAATTCTTTGGTAAGCAATTCCCAAGACCATTCGATGGCTTCTTTTTTAAAGTAATCTCCGAACGACCAATTGCCCAGCATTTCAAACATGGTGTGGTGATAAGTATCGATCCCCACCTCTTCCAGGTCATTGTGCTTTCCTGACACGCGCAGACATTTTTGAGTATCGGCAATACGAGGATGTTTAGGAACCTGGTTGCCCAAGAAATAATCTTTAAACTGGTTCATACCCGCATTGGTAAACATCAGCGTAGGATCGTTCTTATTTACGATCGGAGCCGATGGAACAATGAGGTGGTTTTTGGATCTGAAATAATCCAGGAATTTTTGCCTGATCTCTTTTGATGTCATTTTGGTGTTCTGATTATTCGTGTTCGGTTATCGTTATTGGTTATTCGCTTATATTTTCATATTTTTAAAATTTCACGGGCTTTCGTACGTTCTCTTTTAACTGCAAGCCAATAACAAATAATGATATAAATCCCTTTTTTCAGGGAGGACAAAATTAACACTATTTATGTCAAAAATAAAATATTACTACGACACTGAAACCTGTAAGTTTGAACGGCTTAAAACCAGCGTTTCCGATGTGGTGATCAACACGGCCGGATTTGTGATCTTATCGCTTGTATTTGCCACCGGACTTTTATTTGCTTACAGCTATTTTTTCCAGTCGCCACGTGAACAATATCTTAGCCGTGAGAACAAGGATTTAAATTTCTATTACAAACTAATGAATAGAGAAATGACGGCGATGGACAAAATGCTTGTCTCCCTCCAGGAGAAAGACGACCAGGTATACCGATCTATCTTTGAAAGCAAACCTGTATCCTCTTCTGTAAGAAATTCAGGCATCGGCAACATGGAGATCTACCGCGAGCTGTTGGACAAAAATATGAGCCAACAAGAGCTCATCCTCTCTACGCTCGACAAGCTAAACCGTTTGAAGAAAAAAGCATATGTACAGAGTAAATCCTACGAAGATATTTTAGTACTGTCTAAACAGAAAGCCGCGCTCCTGGCCGCTATGCCAGCAATCCAGCCATTATCGAACCCTAACCTGACCAAGCTGGTCTCAGGCTTTGGCTACCGTATGCACCCGATCTACAAAGTAAGGCTCTTCCACACCGGTGTTGATTTCAGTGCTGCGCGCGGCACGCCTGTGTATGCTACGGGAGACGGTGTGATCATCACTACAGCCCGCAACCTGGGCGGATATGGAAATGAAATCGAAGTAGATCATGGGTTCGGATATGTGACCAAGTACGCGCACCTTGAAAGCTTTAATGTGAAGATAGGACAAAAAGTAAAACGTGGAGAGCTCATCGGCTATTCCGGATCTTCCGGCGCTGCTACTGCGCCTCACTTACATTATGAAGTGATCCACGACGGAGTAAAAGTAAATCCAATCCATTACTTCTTCAAAGACCTGAATTCAGAACAGTACAAGAAAATCCTGGAACTGGCGGAGCAGGAGAATCAGTCTTTGTCTTAAGTTATGAATTATGAGTTATGAATGTTGAATGATAAAGTTTTTTGTTCGCTTTTTGTTTGCTCAGAGTCTCCCGCATCCAGAAGCATAAATGTAGCAACAGCTTCTCCCAGGGGACTCTGAGCTGTTAAAAGAACCTTTGCCTTTGATATCAACGGCTCAGAGTCCCCTGCAAAAATTATTGCCAAACAAATAATCCCGGGTACGGGAGACTCTGAGTGGACTAACTGGCGGAGCAGGAGAATCAGTCTTTATCTTAAGTTATGAATTATGAGTTATGAATGTTGAATGATAAAGTATAAAGTTAAAATAGAGGCTTTTATTTGTTCATTATTAAACAATTATTAATAAATTTACCATTCATAAATTCATAACTCATAATTCACCATTCATAACTTCCCCCTGTGCCTTACAAGGAAAAGAAAATAGAGAAAAAATATTATAGCATCGGCGAGGTTGCTTTTATGTTTAAGGTAGCTCCTTCTCTGATCCGTTTTTGGGAAAAGGAATTTGATCTGTTGAGCCCGCAGAAAAACCGTAAAGGCAATCGCCAGTTCACACAGGCGGATATTGAAAATTTCAAGCTCATTTTTCATCTGGTAAAAGAAAAAGGATACACCCTTCAAGGAGCGAAAGAATTTTTAAAAGAAAATAAAAACCAGTCGCAGCCGGAAGCGAAAACTGAAGTGCTTGAGTCTTTGCAAAAGATCAGAAATTTTTTGGTAGAGTTGAGAGATAAGTTATAGTACATTCATGAAATTATTTTACCATCCCGATCCTCTCCAGGAATTAAGTTTAAGCGAAGAAGAATCGTTGCACGCTACCAAAGTACTGAGGCTGAAAGAGGGTGATCATATCTCTCTACTAGATGGTAAAGGCCATCGATACGAGGCGGAGCTTATTAAAGCCAATGCCAAAAAATGTAGTTTTAAAATTCTGGAGACATTCGAAGAACAAAAAAAACGTTCTTATTCTCTTCACCTCGCCGTAGCTCCTACCAAAAATATAGATCGCATAGAATGGTTTGTAGAAAAAGCCGTCGAAATAGGAATCGATGAAATTAGTTTTCTTCAATGCGAACATTCGGAACGCAAAAATATTAATACAGAAAGAATAGAAAAGATTGCTGTGAGCGCGCTCAAACAATCGATGAACCTTTATCTGCCGGTGATCCATGAATTAGTGCCTTATAAGAAGTTTATTTCGGAGAAAAGAGACGAACATTGCTTCATTGCACACCTGGAAGAAGGCGATCGCAAAGTTTTCAAACAGGAAATCATTGACAAGGAAAGAATCCTCATCCTGATCGGGCCGGAAGGAGATTTTTCGAAAGAAGAGATTCAATTGGCACTTGCACATGGATATATACCCGTCACCCTGGGCGAAAGCCGTCTACGTACGGAAACAGCGGCCCTGGCAGCTTGCTTTATTTGTAATACGATAAAAGCATCATGAACACATATCATATTCTAATTTTGCTAAGTTCGTTGGTAATCTTTTCGTATTTGTTCGATCTGTTTGCCAAGAAAACACGCTTCCCCTCTATTCTACTCTTGCTCATAACTGGTGTCTCTATCAAAGCAATCAGTGTTGAATTCAATTTTCACATCATCAATTTCTCTACCATACTACCTGTACTTGGCAATATAGGATTGATCCTTATTGTACTGGAAGGTGCGCTAGAATTGAAGTATACACGTGACAAGCTACCACTGATCCGAAAATCGCTGGGCGCTTCGCTGATCCCAATGCTGCTTACAATGGCGGCTGTTTCCTACTTATTTCTTTATCTATTTTCAACCGATCTCCATACTGCCTTACTCAATTCCATTCCTTTCGCAGTGATTAGCTCCGCGATTGCAATCCCTTCCGCGGCGGGCCTTGTTACGGATAAAAAAGAATTCATCATCTACGAAAGTTCTTTCTCTGATATCTTCGGAATTATTATTTTCAACTATGTTTTTGTCAATACTGTCTTTACGCTTCGATCTTTCGCAGGATTGGCAATAGAAACAATGATCATCCTCCTGGTTTCATTAATTTGTTGTCTTGCTATTCTGTTTCTGATAGGAAGAATCACACATCATATAAAATACTATTTATTATTTGCCGTCATGATTCTTGTGTATGCCATCGGCAAATCCTTTCATCTTTCTTCGCTGATTGTAATCCTTGCGGTAGGAATATTTCTGAGTAATACCAGTTGGTTTCGATTTGCATGGTTTAAAAATTTTTTCGCTTATGAAGGGTTAAAAGAAGATATACATAACTTATCATCTTTTGCAGGTGAATCTGCGTTTCTGATACGCACATTTTTTTTCCTCATATTTGGCTATACGCTAAATCTTTCTGAACTTTTAGACAGTGAGGTATTCCTGATTGGACTTTCAATTTTAAGTGTGATATATCTCATTCGTTTTGTATATTTGAAATGGGTGACAAAAATCACTATTCATCCGGAAGTATTCATTTCTCCGCGAGGATTGATCAGTATATTATTATTTTATAGTATTCCAGCAGAACAATGGTGCTCACCTAAGGAAAATGGACTTGTATTGACTGTAATTATCGGAACCAGTCTGGTTATGACCATTGGACTTCTGACTATTTATAAAAAAAGCGAATGATTTAAATATGAAAAGAACAATCTGGTTGGTATGTATTTTTTTATGGCTAATCATTCCGGTTAATGCACAACAAACTGTATTGAAAATCGCCAAGTTGAAATACAATGGCGGCGGCGATTGGTATGCCAATAAAACTTCTCTTCCAAACCTGATCAAGTTTTGCAATACTAATCTTAAGACAAGCCTGGCCGCGGAAGAAGACATTGTAGAAGTAGGCAGCCAGGAAATTTTTAATTATCCTTTTGTACATATGACCGGTCATGGCAACGTTGTATTCAACGATGCCGAAGCACAAAACCTGCGTAGCTATCTGATCAGCGGTGGATTCCTGCATATTGACGATAATTATGGAATGGACAAATTTGTGCGACTGGAATTAAAAAAAGTTTTTCCAGAACTAGAGCTGATAGAACTTCCCTTTTCTCATCCTATCTACCATCAGAAATTTAATTTCCCAAACGGGCTTCCTAAAGTACACGAGCACGACGGAAAAGCACCGAAGGGCTATGGACTTTTATACGAAGGAAGGCTGGTACTTTTTTACACCTATGAATGTGACTTAGGAAATGGGTGGGAAGACCAGATCATCTACAACGATCCTGAAGAGATACGTCAGAAAGCGCTACAGATGGGCGCTAATATCATCTCTTACGTATTTACGATCTATCAGTAATAGACAGGTTTTGACCGATAACTTATAAACTTAATACTGTTGCTGTTGCTCTTGCTGACAGAATGTAGGAACGGCAAGAACGACAGCAACAGTATTGAGATAATTTAGGTGGATATTTATTCCGTTCATTATTTTATTAGTCCGGATATATCCTTATTTTTGTTTAGATTAGAAACAGTTTACAACACATATAAAATGGAACTTCCGAATCAATCCAAAGATATTATTCTAAAAGAATATGGCAGAAATGTACAAGATATTGTAGCCTATATTTTAACCATCAAAGACCGCGAGCTTCGTAGCAAATATGCGGTGACTTGCATCGAATTGATGCGCCAGATCAATCCTAACATCAAAGATACACAAGAGCATTACAGCAAACTTTGGGATCAGCTTTATATCATTTCCAATTTTCAGCTAGATGTAGACAGTCCTTATCCAATGCCTGAAAGATCGGCGATCGGAAAGAAGCCAAACATTGTCAATTATAATACCCATCAACTTTACTACAAACACTACGGCCGTAACATCGAGCTGGTGATCCAGAAAGCGATTGAGACGGAAGATCCTGAAGAAAAAGAAGCAGCGATCCTTTACCTTGGACGTACGATGAAAAAATTCTATGCTTCCTGGAATAAAGAAAACGTAGAAGACGAAGTGATCCTGGCACATATTAAAGAGATGTCGAAAGGAAAATTGAAAGTAGACGAAGAGAGAGTAAAAGCGCTAAATCTTTTTGACACCAACGAAAAAATAAAACCACAAGGCGGCAATAGCTCCGGCAATAATTATTCAAATAACGGCAATGGTGGGACGACCGGCTACGAAAGTAAAAGTAATAATTACGGCGGTGGAAATAAATACAAAAACAACAACGGAGGAGGCAGCAATCAACGCATGAACCGTAATAACAATAGCAACGGCGGAAACAATAATAATAGATTCAAGAGAAAATAGATTTTAGTTTTAATGAGTTCATTTGAAATTACAGGCGGGCATAAACTGAAAGGTGAAATTGTTCCGCAAGGAGCCAAAAACGAAGCGCTACAAATCCTTTGCGCCGTATTGCTTACACCAGAACCAGTGGTGATCAAAAATGTTCCTAATATTATTGACGTAAACAAGCTGATCGAACTGCTGAATGATTTCGGCGTCTTAGTTACAAAGATCGACAGCTCAACTTATAAATTTGAAGCCAGTAATGTAAACCTGGATTTTCTGGAAACAGAAGATTTCAAAAAAAAGGCAGCGGCTCTTCGTGGCTCCATTATGATCCTCGGACCGCTCCTCTCCCGCTTTGGGAGAGCTAAAATGCCGAAACCAGGCGGAGATAAAATAGGTCGTCGCAGACTGGATACCCACTTTATCGGATTTGAAAAACTAGGTGCAAAATTCAACTACGACACCGAAGACAGTTTCTTCCATATCGACGCTACCAACCTGCAAGGCTGCTACATGCTGCTCGACGAGGCTTCCGTAACCGGAACTGCCAACATCGTGATGGCTGCTGTACTTGCCAAAGGACAAACAACGATCTATAACGCAGCCTGCGAACCTTATCTACAACAGCTTTGCGCCATGCTCAACAGGATGGGCGCAAAAATTTCTGGTATCGGTTCTAATCTTCTTCATATTGAAGGAGTAGAATCACTAGGTGGCACAGAGCATACCATTCTTCCCGACATGATCGAGATCGGCAGCTTCATCGGACTTGCTGCGATGACTGAATCGGAGATCACAATAAAGAATTGTAGAATTGATATGCTGGGAATCATTCCAAGTACTTTCCAACGCTTAGGAATTAAATTGGAATTTCACGGCGATGATATTTTCATCCCTTCGCAATCCAATTATGAGATCGATACTTTTATCGATGGATCTGTTCTTACTATTGCCGACGCTATCTGGCCTGGTTTTACGCCAGACCTGTTAAGTATCATATTAGTAGTAGCTACACAAGCAAAAGGTTCGGTGCTGATTCACCAGAAGATGTTTGAAAGCCGCTTGTTCTTTGTAGACAAACTGATCGATATGGGGGCACAGATCATTCTTTGCGATCCCCACAGAGCATCAGTGATAGGGTTGGATAAAAAATATCCATTGAAAGGCGTAACCATGACCTCTCCGGACATTCGCGCCGGCGTATCGCTCCTCATCGCTGCGATGAGCGCCAATGGAAAAAGCACGATCCACAACATCGAACAAATTGACCGCGGTTATCAAAATATTGATACGCGATTGAACGCGCTGGGCGCGAAGATTAAGCGTATCGGATAATAATCGCAGCCGTCATTGCGAGGAGTGCGCGCCATATGGCGCCACGACGAAGCAATCTGTTTATAGCGAAGAGTGATAAGTTGAAGATCAGGTACAATTATAAACGGGCTCGGCTTCGTAGCTAACAGATTGCTTCGCAGGCTCGCAATGACGCTTCAATTTATTACAATTCAACATTCATAACCCACCATGAATTTCCTACCCGACAGCATTCTAACCAACGAATACGCTTTCACTTTCCTGATCACTTTTCTAAGTGTATCAATCAAAGGCATTGCTAACAAAAGCGAAGGCATGAGCAGCATTCTCAAAGGAGAAAGCTATGATTTCGGACCGGAGCTTGTATTTATTTCTATTTCCTTTGCGGTAAGCAAGCTCACACAACTCTATTCAGAAAACACTTCTTCTCCTTACCTTGGAGTACTCAAAACAATTATTTTCCATCTTTTCATTCTTGTATTCCTGATCGTATTTCTGAGAAGAATTTCTTACAAGGAAAATGGACAGTCAGATATGCTCAAGGGAATGATCATTCCTTTACTATTGGGCTTCGCGTCTCTATATGTAGTACTCACTTATACGCTCAGCATCTAATGGCAACCGATCAAAAAAAACGCAATCTACTTTACATCTTTTTGGTGCTGGCCGGATTACTCTTGTTGATTCTTCCTTTCCTGCTTTTTAAGATTGGAAACGCTGCACATGGTACCGATCATCTTACCCGTTTTGGATTACATCTTTTAGCATTTGCTGCGGCCATTGTAGCGGGTTCCTTGTTTGCCTCCTCCATTACAAGTGCTGGCTCATCAGTGGCCACGGTGAAGGTAGCAGCATGGGCAGCCGCGGCGGTCGTGGGTTCTGCCGTTACGTACAATACTGTTTACTACGCCTCACCACAAAATACGATAACATTAAAAGCTTCGCTTGCCGACTCCATTTCCTTAGCATCATCGGCAGCCGATACAATTTCCGTTGATTCGTCTTATGCTGTAAACGAGCAAAAGTCTATGGATACACTTTTGACTGAAGTTGCCAAAGAAGAAGCAACAATGAATGAAACGAAAGATGTATCGGAAGTAAATGAAAAAATAATTCCCGTTGCAGAAAATATTCCAGGGGAGAAAATATCGTCCTCTGATAAAAAAACGCTTACTACTAAGCAGGAGAAAACCCTTTCAAAAGATCAGGATAAAAATGCTTCCAATAACTCATCCGTAGTTTTGCAGGAATCATGCAACAGCTTCCAGATCCTGCATGGATCCAAGCAACTGGATCGTAAACTTGGGTTAAGTGTTTTTGATCCGAATAAAACGATCCGTTTTCAAAATGATTGCGGATGTATTTTGAAAGATGCGTCGATGAGCCTCTTCCGGGAAAATGTGGTAGTAGAACAAAAGAAACAAAATGGAAACTTTATTAATCTCCATAATTTCAAAGACCTTCAAGCGGACGATAAACTTACAGTAGAAATAAGGCAAGCGAATTGCAAAAACGATAAGGGTACTTTTTTCTTATATAGTTTTCCAAAACCAATTCTTAGTGTAGTAATTATTTCAGATCACAAAGAATTTGAAACTGCTTACGAGATTAAAAATAAAAAGCAGAGCAACAACACTCCTATCGACAACAGTATCTCAAAGCCCACGAGGGATAAGGTGGAGGAAGAGATGAATAAGTATGGGAATTAGTCTGAACCTTGATTCTCAGGATTAAAAGATTTGCATGATTTTAATTTAAAGATTGCTGATAATAATTAGGCAGAATTTCATTAAGAAGAGCTTATCTCGATAAATCGGGATAAGCTCTTCTTAATGACAACTCTTTCTTAAATTCTGGAAATAGAAATTAAGAAAATCTTTTAATCCTGAGAATCAAGGTTCAGACTAAAACTTCAATTCCAACGTCGTCCCCGGATGATAGCCCTCCGGATCGTCTTCGTCTTTGCTGATCAGCGCGAGTGAATTGATCTTGTTGGCAGAAAGTTTATTTCCTACTGCTTTCCAGCCGCGCACTTCTACGAAATCGTCGAGCGTAATTACTTCTTGTGTTTTGGTTACGTTTTTAGATTTGGCGTAATTTATTTCCACTTCAGGAGAAGTCTGTGTGCTTACGATCACAAGGCTGGAGCCTTCGCTCTCTGAAATAAATCCGAATTTTTTGCCAAGCGTGATCGTTTCGAGGTTGAATCTCTTTGCAAAATAACTATTGGAATCTCCGTCGTAATAAATGGCAGAAATTGTTTTTTCAGGATTGAATTTCTCGATCAATAAAAGATTCGGAGCGTCGTAGCGGTTTGTAAGCTCAAAGTTGGTAAGCTCGTATGTTCCGTCGTTGTAGAAGGCTATAATAGAATCTTCGTTTTTAAAATTACCGAGATATTTACCTCTCAACTCTGTATTGAGTCTGCCGGTAGCTTCGTCGAAACTGATCTTCACGCCACCTAACGTAGAGACACCAGCAGTTTTTACGGTGATCTTTTTGATAGGATATTTGGTAAGAATATTTCCTTGCGAATTTCTTCCCTTAATCTCCAAACTTGCAAAATCGAAATCGAACACCTTGATCTTAGCAGAGCTGGTAGGGCTCAGCGTGATGGTGATCACTTCAGCTTCTCCGTTTGGATTTACCGACATGTAGTGTACACGACTTCCTTTGTTGCCTTTGGTAAGATCGTACTCTTTGTCGCGCGTTACGCCCATTACCTGGAAACGCTTTACCATCGAAGCCCCGGCGGTGCCATCTGCATACACCATATTGTAGACCATTCGCTCGTCGTTCTTTTTAAAGATGCCGATATGAATGATATCTTTTCCTGCAAATACTTTGTCGCCGATCTTTTTTACCATACATTTTCCTTCTTTGGTAAATACGATGATGTCGTCGATCTCCGAGCAATCGCAAACGTATTCGTCTTTCTTCATTCCATAACCAAAAAATCCTTCGGCACGATTTACGTAAAGCTTTTGGTTGTTTGCGATCACGGTGGAAGCTGTGATCACATCAAAGGTACGAATCTCTGTTTTGCGCTCGCGGCCCTTGCCGTAGGTTTTAAGAAGATTGTTATAGTAATTGATAGTGAATTCAATCAGGTTTAAAAGATCGTGATCTACTTGTTTGATCTCTTCGGCCAGCTCTCTCATCTTCTCGTCTTCTTTCTTAATATCGACGCGCGTAATGCTGCTGAGTGGCTTAGCGATCAGTCGTGCAAAGTCGTCGTTTTCGATCGGACGATAGAATTGTTTTGAGTATGGTTTGAAAAGCAGGTGAAGAATTTCAAATGTTTTTTCATTGGAACCTGCTTCTTCGTATTCCTTCATCTTGTACATTCCTTTACTGATGAAAATTTTCAGCAAAGAACCGAAGAAGATTTTTTCCATCAGATCTTTTTTCTTGATCTCGAGTTCTCTTCTCAAAAGCTCTTTTGTCTGATCCGTACAGATCTTCAGGATCTCTGATACACCCAGGAACATAGGTTTGTCTCCTACGATCACACAAGCGTTTGGCGAGATCGATACTTCGCATTCTGTGAAGGCGTACAAAGCATCAATGGTAATATCCGGGTCAGTTCCGGGCTGTAGCTGAACTTCAATCTCTACATTGGCTGCTGTGTTGTCAATTACCTTTTTGATCTTGATCTTTCCAGTCTCACTAGCTTTCACGATGGATTCCATGAGCGAAGTGGTAGTGGTGCTGAATGGAATTTCAGTAATGATCAATGTCTTTTTATCGCGCTCCTCGATCTTTGCGCGACAGCGTATCTTGCCGCCTTTCTGGCCGTCGTTGTAGTTGGTTACGTCCACCATTCCTCCAGTGAGGAAGTCGGGATAAAGCTCGAATTTTCTTTTCTTCAGGTAAGCGATCGAGGCTTCGATCAATTCGCAGAAATTATGCGAAAGCACTTTCGTGGAAAGTCCTACGGCAATTCCTTCCACACCTTGCGCAAGTAGCAGCGGGAATTTAACTGGAAGCGTAACAGGTTCACGTTTACGTCCGTCATAGGAAAGTTGCCAGTTCGTAGTATCAGCATTGAAGACAACTTCAAGTGCAAATTTAGAAAGCCTTGCTTCGATATAACGCGCAGCAGCAGCACTGTCTCCCGTGCGGATATCGCCCCAGTTTCCTTGTGTATCGATCAGCAGGTCTTTCTGTCCAATGTTTACGATCGCATCGCCGATAGAAGCATCGCCGTGCGGGTGATACTGCATGGTAGAGCCAATGATATTGGCCACCTTATTGAAACGGCCATCGTCCATTTCCTTCATAGCATGAAGGATACGTCTTTGCACAGGTTTCAATCCATCTTCGATCGCAGGTACGGCCCGCTCCAGGATCACATAGGAAGCATAGTCCAGGAACCAGTTTTCATAGAGACCGGAGACCGGAATAATATCGTGAATGTTATCGTCTTTCCCGGATTCAGGAAGATTGTCTTTGTTATCAGCCATCTGGGTAATTGCTATTTCTACTAACCACGAAAATAAAGAATAATAAGGTTTATAGGTGAAATGTGGATAATTTAACAGAATTTACCGGATTTGAGAATTTGCAGTGGCCTATGATATGATAATGAAAGAAGTTAGCATCAGCAAATTTCCAAATCTTCAAATCCAGACAATTTTCGTACTTTTGACCTTATATGAAAAGATCTATTCTATTTTTAAACCTTTGGGCAACTTTTACGGCCTTGCTGATTTCCTCCTGCCAATCGCAGGTCAAGCTGGAAGGTTTTGACGATAAGGCCTGGAAAGCCGACTACAATGCTTGTGACAACCGGCGCGGAGAATTGGGGAAGCAATTGATAGAGAAAAAAGATGCGCTTAAAAAATTTGACGACGATGCGATCACCGAATTGCTGGGCGCTCCGGAGCGGAACAGGCAATTTGCAAGAGGTGAAAAAAGTTATATTTATTTTTTATATCCAGGAAAACAATGTGAGGGAGATACCACAGGCAAGGAAGGTAAAAAACTGGTGATAGAATTTGATGCACTCGGAAAGCCGCGGATCATACGGGAGTCGTTTATTGATTATTGAAAATAAGTTATGAATGTTGAGTTATGAATTATGAAAGATATTTAATTCATAACTCAACATTCATAATTCATAATTTTTTTTAATTGTTCCCTTGCTTAACCGGCAGCTTGATCACAAACTCTGTACCTTGGCCGTATTCACTATTGAGTTCAATTAATCCATGATGGTCTTCAATGATGGAGAAGGTGATCGACATACCTAGTCCTGTTCCTTTTCCTACGTCTTTCGTGGTGAAGAAAGGTTCAAACACTTTTGTTTTTACTTCTTCCGTCATACCAGTACCATTATCTTTTATGCTAATCGTTACATACTTGTCGTCGGCAGAAGTTGAGATAACTAATTTGCCTTTTTCTTTTCTGTCTTTATTAGCTTTGATCGCAAAGATAGCGTTGTTAAGAATATTCATGAACACCTGATTCATTTTTCCAGGGAAACATTCTATATCCGGGATCTTGTTATAATTTTTAACCACGTCGATAGACCCTGAAAGTTCAGGATTCAACAAGGTAAGCGTGGATTCAATTCCGTCTACGATGTTTGTCTTTTTTAGATCGTTTTCATCCAAACGTGAAAATACTCTTAAGCCTTTTACAATGTCAGCCGTTCTGGAGGCCCCTTCTTCTATGCCTTTCAGGAGACCGGAGATTTCTTCCTTGATATAATCGTAATCGATTTCTTTTCTGAATTTATTGATCTCTTCGATCTTCTCCTGCAGTTGTTCACCGTTTTTAAGATCCTGGTATTTGTTTACCAGTTCATGAATATCTTCAATATCGCGTTGCAAAGGTTTTACATTTGACACCACAAAGTTGATCGGGTTATTGATCTCATGGGCGATACCAGCAGTAAGCTGACCAAGAGAAGCCATCTTCTCAGCATTCACGAGTTGCGATTGTGTTTGCTTCAGTTCGGTAAGCGTAGTCATAAGTTCGCTGTTAGACTTTTTCAGGGCAGAGGTTCTTTCTTCTACTTTACCTTCCAATACAATATTTTGAGTTCTAATGATCCGTTCGTTTTCACGTAATGCTTCCAGTGCTTGCGCCTGCGATTCTTCTTTTTCTTTTTTGAATACGTTGATCCTGTCTGCAAGAGCGAGCGACAGCATGATCACTTCAACTGCAGAGCCGATAGGCATGGTATAGTTAGTGAAATTATTATAAGGGAATACGCCAAAGCTTCGCAATACAAATACCAGCACCCCTATCAGGAACGCCGTCCAGCCTAGCAGGAAATAACGTGCAGGTTTGTATCCTTTGATTGAAATTTTAATTGCTACGAACAAAGAGAAGAATGTGATCAAAATTCCGTTAATGTCAATCAGGTTGTAGCTTATGCTTTGTTGGTCAACAAGCGCTGCTAAAATAGCCGCAGTATAAATAGATACGATAATGTACACTCCAATTCTCAGGCGAGGTGTATAATATTTCATATTCAGGAACCTGTTCATGAATATTACAATCGCAGAGCTACCGAGCGAGGCTACGATATAGAGGCCATGACTGGCGAGCCACATGTTTTCCGGCCACAATAGTTTGGATGAATATCCAAGCAAAGTGATTTGCGTAAGGCCAATGAATAAAATATAAATGATATAATAAAGGTAGTTAGTATCTTTTACTGTAAGGTAAATAAAGGCGTTGTAGAAAAACATCACAAAGATGATCCCGATGTATATTCCCACTACAATATCTGTAAATGTGTTTGCTTCAATGAGCGGCTCGCGTGTACTTACATACAGTGGCACCAGGATTTGTTCGGTGCTTCGGATCTTCATGAAAAATGTTTTGGTTTCATTTTTATGAATATCGATGTCGTAAATAAAGTTTTGATTTTTATATTTTCTTTCAGAAAAAGGATGTGTATCGCCTGCTTTGATCACACTGTAAGTACCGTCGTTATTGACAATATAAAGATCGGCTTCGTCCATAAGCGGATACGAAAGCTGTAACAGTAAATGATCTTCATCGGTTTGGTTATTGATATTGAATTTGAGCCAGAAAACGGATTTTTTCACTCCAAAATTTGGCACCTCAAGTTTGACTAGTTGAAATTTATCGTTTTTCCTGATCGCTTCAAAAGGTAGAGACGTGCTGGTGTCTTCAAAAGAGTACACATTGTAGCTAAGCTTCTGAATTTTTTCAGGGTCTTTGTATACGATCGCAGAATCTTTGTCTGCTGCGTGCAAAGCAAAATGACTAAGCATTAAAAAACACAGAAAAATATTTTTTCTCATTGCTCTCAGTTATATAAGGTGAAAATTAAAAGTATACAATAATACGTATGCTGGATGCCAGATACCGGATTAAAATAATATTAAATAATTCATAATTCAAACTATCAGGATCTGGTCTACGATTCTACTTGCAAGTTATAGTCAATTTTGATCTGTCCTTTTGTACCATTTTCAATACTTTGCTGGGTAGGATGATTGATGAGATTAAGAATAATATCTCTGTTATCTTCCGGAATATTGGTCAGTTGTCCTAGGTCTTTTAAAATCATGGCGGTAGCGATCAGGTCCAGTTTGGGATAATAAAAGGTACCGTCTTTCCCAAGCGATTTTACAACTTCAAATCCCAATTTGGAAAACATTGAAACAGTAAAAGGAGAACACAAGGCAAATACGGAACCCAAGTTTAAAAGTTTGGCCAAAACCACAGAAGATTTTATCATCATAAAAGCAATACCATTTCCTGCGCATTGCTTGGAAGTCCAGAGGCCACAAACTTCGCCGGTTTTAGCATCGGCATAAGATTGTACCAACGGATAGATCGATTTATCAATTACACCGATTGCATCTTCTATTGGAAGTGGGTATGAACCTCCGTATACATCCACGCGCGCACCGGCTACGAATTCTTCCTGATTATCCATTTGCACAGAAATCACATAAGAATTGGGATTGTCATGCCATACCTTCTCGGCGGAGGTAACTTTGGTTACTCCAAAATCCTTCAATACATTCCCATGTCCTGTCGAAAAATTTTCGCACAGGTCAGGATGATTAATAGCGCGGAAGCTATTAATCGTTAAAGAAAGTACCATGTTGTCAATATTACCACCAGGCATTTAAGTCGTCAGCGCGTGACGGATCAATTAATTAATTCTTCAAGATCGATGTAATAGCGGCCAGAGTTTTGTAGCCCGCCGAGCATCATTCTCCTGTATACATCAGCAGTGTTGGCTCCTCCGGCGATTACCGAAGAAGCAAGCTGAGGCCAGGTAGTAATGGTTTTTCCGATCTGTTCAATAGAAGAACGGAATCGTTTGGAGATCCTGTTTTTGTCGAGGACCGCGTAAATGATTTCCATTCTTTTTTCTGGAGTGATATTTTTGAGGTTGGAGAGGTCAAAGTCTTTCAAAAGCCCATGCAGGATAGGTCTTTCAGGAGTAAGGTCAAATCGCTCTATGTCGATCATGCCTTTGTCGCTAGTATCCATGATCACGGGGATCTTCATTTTTTTAGCGATCAATCTGCTGTTTATTTTTACATCCAGGCTATCGCATTCTTCAATAATGGCATCTAGCTGGCCGTCTTTGGTGATAAATGCTTCCAGGTTATGTTCATTGATCCCTTCCGGGAAACAGGTTACTTTCAGGAACGGATCGATCTCCATGATTTCACGTGCAGTGATCACACTTTTTTTGATATTCATATTATGAATACCCGTACGGATCCGGTTGAGGTTGCTCACCTCAATGATATCAAAATCGGCTAGCCTGATCTCACCATAACTTCTTTCCATTGTCATGGTAAGCGCTACCGATTGTCCTACGGAAAGACCAATCACTCCTACCCTTTTCTGAGCGAGTAATAATCTTTCTTCTGTGGTTATTTTGTTGCGATTGCGGTTTGTACGTATTTCAATGTATTCTTCCTCGTCGAGGGTATGCACCAATCTTTTTGACCAGGGGTAAAATACCCAAACTCCGTACTCTCGTTCACTGCGGCCGGCCAGGTGTATACGGATGTATTCTTGGTATAGCTCTTCGGTAAACATCACCGTAGGATTCAGAGATTTTACCAGCTCTCTTAGTTGTCCATATAATTCATCAAACACTTCAATGCCTGGCATACTTTGCAACAGAGCATGAAGTTTATCTTTTTCCTCTTTATCATAAATCCTAAAAAAAGCGGGTTTATATACTTCATTTAATTCCGCTTTTGCTTTTTTACTTTCTAGTAACGGTCCTATGTCGTCGTTCATAAAATAAAAAACATTCTAGTTTCATTAAAAATCACTTTCTTGTGCTTTATACGTATATGTTTAAATATAGATTATATTTACTTATATTTATTTACAGAATATTTATGCTATTCATTTGGCGGAAATGAAGGCTAATGAACTAGGGGGATTGCAAAATTTCAATGAGTACGGGATTTGTAGGATAAAAGTATAGCTAATTAATTAACCTGACAAGTAACCTCATGCTATTCTTAAAGATTAATAATCCTTTTGGATCAGTTTCGGAAAACTACATTTTGCTTGAGTTTTTTTATTGTAACGATATTCTTCATGCTTTCGTAGAAAGAGAAGTTTCAGAGGTTTAATGAAGGTATTAATTAGTGAAATAATTTTATTAATTAAACATTCCTGTTAAATTTCTGATCCGAAAAAACAGGTGTAAAGTACACGCAAATTTTTAAATTATTCTGGTACATGGAAAACGAAAAAATCAAAATTTTATACATCGATGATGAGGTAAACAACCTGTCTGCATTTAAAGCAAACTTCCGCAGGATCTATGAGATCCACACTGCAGAATCTGCTGCGGAAGGCCGGAAAATACTGGAGACAACCGATATTGAGATCATCATTACCGACCAGCGGATGCCAGAGATGACAGGTGTGGAATTCCTCGAATCAATCGTCAACGAATTTCCAAATCCGATGCGTATCCTGCTCACCGGCTATACCGATATGCAGGCCCTGATAGACGCAGTGAACAAAGGACAGATCTACCGTTACCTCAACAAGCCCTGGAATGAAGAAGAACTAAAAATGTATATTGCACAGGCATACGAAGTGTATTCTTTACGCAAAGAGAATATGGAATTGACCAAAAGTTTGCTTCAGGCCAACAAACAACTAGAGTTTATGCTTCGTCAGAAACTGCTTTCTTAGTATTAGGATTTCTTTTTTTTTATATATACTTTGGATCGTGCGCCAGGTAAAATTGAACGTCCGATGGACCTTTTTGTTTAATTCATTCAATGGAAAAAATTAACATCTTATATCTTGATGACGAAATCAACAATCTTCAGTCTTTCAAAGCAAAGTTCAGGGTTGACTATACTATTTTTCTTGCCAACAATATTTCGGAAGCTTATCAGATCTTAAACAACAATCCGCAAATACAGATCATTATTTCTGATCAGCGAATGCCGAACATGAGTGGCGTAGAGTTCTTCGAATCTATTCTCACCACACATCCAGATCCTATCCGCATTCTTCTTACCGGATATTCAGACATCAACGCGGTGATTGATGCGATCAACAAAGGACAGATTTATCGTTACCTTGAGAAGCCATGGAATGATCATGAAATGAAATTTGCCATAGAAAATGCTTTTCGTTTTTATTTCATCAATCATCAGCTAAAAAGTAAAAATGCAGAACTGCAAAAAACCAACGAAGAGCTAAATCGCTTTGCCTACAGTGCATCCCACGATTTGAAAGCGCCTGTAAAATCAATGTTGGGAATTCTGAAACTTGCACAAAAAGAAAATAAAAGTGATGATGAACTCCTGCTCCTTCTTGGTGAAAGCGTAAAGAAGCTGGATTACTTCATTAATAATATTATCGATTACTACAAAAATACGCGTTCTGAAAAAACGTTGAATGAAATCGATTTCAATAAAATTATCCGTGATGCACTGGAAACCATCGACCAGACGATTTCCAGCACAAGGAATATTAATATCAATATTTCGATCGTGCAGGATAAACCTTTTGTAAATGATGAATTCCGGATCTATGTGATCATTAGCTATCTTTTGTCGAATGCTGTAAAGTATCAGAAAAAGGAAGAGCAGCACAAAGAGATCTCTATTTCTGTTCAGGTCAACGAAAAACTTGCCAGAATTAAGATCCACGACAACGGTATTGGTATTCCACAGAAACATAAAGACAATATTTACAAAATGTTTTACCGCGCCACTACCCAGAGCACAGGCTCTGGCATTGGGTTGTATATTGTAAAAGAAACGCTGGAAAAATTGGAAGGAAAGATCAAAATGTCTTCCACTGAAAATGAAGGAACAGAATTTGAACTGGAAATTCCAAATGAGATCGTACGCGAGGCGATCGCTAAATAAATTAATGAATATTGAGTTATGAGTTATGAATTCATAATTGTAAATAACCAAATTATCACAAACAAAAAGAAGGCACAAAGATTTATATTCTTCGTGCCTTCTTTATTTATGAATTATAGAATTCAACATTCATAACTCATAATTCATAACTTCGATTAGTCTTTTTTCAATCTCAGAATCATATTCTTTCTCAGGATATATCCATCGAGATTGTTGATCTCTAAAAGTTCGTTGATAGATAGGCCAAATCGTTTGGCGATCTCTCCGATGGTATCTCCTTCTTTCACTACATATCCTCTTATTGACGGATCTTTTTTGGTGAAATCAACTTTGATCTTCTGACCTATGTAGATCGTATCACTGGTCAGATTGTTGATAGATTTCAGATCTTCCACAGAGATGCCATATAGTCTGGCAATGTTGTACAAGGTATTTTTAGGTTGAGTAATATAATAGGCAATATTTGGACCTTCATAGCCGTTGTTGCCGATCACACCTTTCTTCTCAACTTGTTCGATGCTATCAATATATTTTCTATACTCAGGTTTATTGTAATCAAAATTTTGATTCAGTTTTTGATTTTTCGCAATTAGCTCTTGCTCAGTTTTAGTATATCTACGCTCTGCTCTGCTATTCACAAAAGCTTGCTGACGTGTCACCGGCGCGATGATATCATTGTCATCGCCTCTTCTCTTCACGCGCAGTGGTGTATAGGCAACCAATTCATCTCCTACCAGACCGTTCAGCTCTTTCAATTCATCTACTGTCATATTATACTCTTTGGCAAGAGAATATAAAGTCTTCTTCGGCTCGATCACATAAGTCATCGCTCTTGATTCTACGTTGGTACCTCCCAGGATATACAATTCCACTCTTCGGTTAAGTTGTCTTCCAAGTTCGGTTTCGTTGGTAGCAATGGATTTATTTTCACCCACAGCATTTACAACCATTGATGACTGAGGAATTCCTTTTGACAACAAATAATCCATAGCTGCTTTACCACGGTTGGCAGATAGGATCTTATTGTATTCATTCGTACCATAGCTATCGGTATTAGCATATAGCTCTATTTGAATGTTTGGATCGTTTTTACAGTATAGGATCAGATCGTCCAGCACTTTCTGTGCTTCGTTTCTCAGCGTGTAGCTATCAAAGTCGAAATAGATATTTTCAAACAGGTGTTTGCTTGCCACAACATCCAGTCCTTTTACATTTACTCTTTCGGCAATGTACTTTCTATCTTCAGATTCCTTCAGGTTTCCTTGTTGAAGAATGATCTTATACGTTTTACCTCCCGGAAGATTGGTAAATTTATAGAAACCGTTTTTATCTGTTTTAGTAGACTTAAGGGTATTTCCATTTTCATCTACCAGCAGGATCGTAGCATTGGTAGCTGGTTTGCGCGTATCCTCGTAAAGGATAATTCCGTCGATGGAGATGCTTTTGGCTTCCGGAAGCTGCTCTTTCTCTATTGTAGCGATCAGGGCGTTGGTATTTACGAGCGGTTTAGGAGGCTCTGTGAATGTTACTTTGTGAGTGTTTGTTACAAACTCATCTTCTGCCTTGGCGCTTGTTTTATATACTACTTTGAAATCTTTATTGGCTACAATATTTTCAATCTTATAACTTCCGGTAGTGGGATCTACTTTAGCGGTTTGAACAATATTACCAAATTCATCTACAAGGTCTACAGTACCTTTAGTAACAGGCTTGCCAGTAGCCGCAGAAGTTACAGTTCCTTTTACTATAAAAGATTTCTTACCTTCCATCTGGTCTTTTGTAATATTGGTAACCAGGATCTCTTTCTGTACCATTGCTACAGGTACAGCTTTATACTGCACCACAGGTTTGGTTTTGATATATCCTTTTTGTTTTGGATTACTATTGGTAAGCACTACTTTCAAATTTTTATCTGCAGGAAGGTTGTCAAATTTGTATTCTCCTTTATCGTTGGTAGTAGTAGTGAGTAATACATTTCCAACTTCATCCATAATATATACCTCTGTACCTACTGCTGGCTTTTTAGATAAGCTGTCTGTCAGCACACCGGAAACACTCATCAATTTTGGTATTCCTGAACTTTCCTTGTTGATCTTCCCAATAAGTTCTTGTCTAGGTTCTACCGCAAGATCGGTATAGCTTATTTTTGGTGCAGGTTTTATGTAATGCTGCGTTCGCTGGTCGGTGTTTTGCAATACAACTTTGTATTCTTTGTTGCTGGGAAGATTGCTGAAGTTATATTGTCCAGCATCATTTGTCATAGATTTGCCAACTACATCTCCATGTTCGTCTATGAGGTTTACTTCTATATTTTTAGCAGGCTTACCGGTGAGACTATCTGCTATTTGTCCGTCGATCTGCGCGAGCCTTTGAATATTGTCTCTCGTTATATCAGCAATATGCTCTTGTCCCGGTTGTTTCGGCGGGGCTTCCACGGTTACAGTATCGTCTTCTTCCTTAGCAGTAGAATCTTCGATCTGGTGGATCAGTCCTTTTTTAGTTTTGATATTGAAAGAATAAATATCATCGTTTCCTACACCACCTTCACGGTTGGAAGTAACGTATCCTTTTTTCTCTCCCAATACAAAATAAAAGTCATCACGGTTGGAATTGAAAGGGAATCCCAGGTTAATGATGTTTTGAAATCCGTCTTCTTCCTTTGTCATGAAGATATCCAAACCACCGTGTCCGCCATGGCCGTTGGAAGAGAAGAACAATACTTTCTGATCGGCATAATAACGCGGAGAAACGTCGATGAAGAGTGTGTTGATCTTATCTCCTAAGTTAATTGGTGGTCCCCACTGATCGTCACCGTTACAGGTACTGTACCAGATATCGTGAAGGCCAAGACCACCGGGACGTTTAGAGACGAAGAAAAGAATGTTTCCATCAGGAGAAACGCTTGGCTGGCTGTTCCACTGACCGGGTGTGTTGATGTTTTCGTTGAGCCGGATTGGTTTTTCCCACTGCCCTGTTTTGTTATAGCTGACATAAATCGCGCAGTTGAATTCTTCGTAATTGTCTACTTTAATAATTTCATCGCAGCGCGTAAAATAATATTTTTTTTCATCTCCGGTAAACGATCCGGAGCTTTCGTTGTACTGAGTATTTAGTCTGTTGAATTCATCTTTGTGACTGTGCTTCACAACGGCCCAACTGGTGTCGTGTTCTTTCTGAAACCTGTATACGTCGGTAAAAGCTCCGCCGAGTGAATTGTCTTTATGACCTCCTACCGATCCTCGCCTGGAAGAGGTAAGAGCAATGAAGGTATCGTTTTCAAAAATAACGGGAGAGTAATCCGATTCGTGACTGTTTACAGGTTTAGGCAAACATTTAAATCCGTAATCTTTTCGTGGTTTATTATTTTCTTCGATCGCGATGTAGCAACCCGCAATCTCTTGCGAAGCTTTCTCACGGTACAATTCTGTTTCGAGGTCAGTATCGGTGTGCTCTTTGCGATAGCGCTCGAAGTTGTCGACCGCTTTTTTATAGTTACCATTATCCTTTAGCATTGTAGCATACCAGAATCTAGCAAGAGGATAACGATCGCGAAATCTTGCGGCTACTTTTTGATAAATAACTTCTGCGCCTTTATAATCAAAATACAGGCGGTAACATTCCGCCAGCTGATACATAGCATAGGCATTGCTGGAGTCGCTTTTCAATACACGCGCGTATTCGTGTGCGGCTAAGTAATACTCAAGGTTGCTGAAGTGTTTGTCGGCAAGAATCAGTGTAGGATTGGCTTTCCCTTTACCTGATTTTTCTGGCTTTTTTTGAGCGGAAACATTTCCTGAGAGAATTAGCCCAATCAGCATCACCACAATAAAGAGAATACTTTTCTTCATATAGCAAATATATGCCTAAATCTATATTTTAAATCCTAGGTGTATAATATCTTTTCACCTTTTCCTTCTTCGGGATCTGAATTTTCAGAGACACTTCCCATGCTCCTTTTCCCTTGGTTATTACCTTCAGCCCTGATTGATTCAGATCGTAACTAAAACCAAGAGTATAGACATTTGATACGAGTCCTACTGAGGCGATGTATGAATCACCCAGGCGGTACCAACCACCCAGAATAATATCTTTAGGAAGCATGTCAGACTCCGGTTCTACAAGCAGATAAGTGATGTACATTCCTGTATTGACCTGCATATTGCTAAGGCCTTTTACTTGTGTCACATCTTTTCCCTGCATCACCACAAGAGCATTTGGAGAAAGGTTGAAACGTGAGCCGAGTGTAAATTCAAATCCTGCAATTCCTTTATTCAGAAGAGGAAGTTTACTTACAGAACCTGATATAAAAGATTCGTTCGGCTGATTGAGGTGATAAGCGGAATAACCGAGCCAGAGACTCATTCCTTTTTCTCTCCGATCTCTACCCGCTTTGTAGTAGTACATAAGTCCGGCGGCAAGATCCAGCATTATTTTTTTTGCAGACAAAGATCCCTGGATGGGATCTCCCGCAAGGTCAGGATTGAAGCCAGATCCCTTGTTTTTATCGAATTGGCTTCCCCACTGTAGTTTGTCGGTATTGATTTGTCTTTGAATGATTCCAGCCTGGAGACCAAAGGTAAATGTATGGTGTTCGCCGGCACGCAGGTTATAGGCTCCACTCACATTAGCACCGAGAGACTGGTAACCGAAATCACCGGCTTTATCCTGATATACAGAAAAGCCAATACCGCCCACATTATTATCCGTTAAGCCGTATTTGTAAAAAGGTTTGATAAGCGATACCTGGTTGGTAACATAAGGAGCTCCAGCGGTTTTCCACTGAGTACGTGTGTTGGCGCCTATGCTGAGATTTGTTTCTAACCCTGCAAAACATGGGCTAAGATACAACGAGGAAGCATAGTATTGAGAGAAAACAGCATCCTGAGCGTTAATAGTGTTTATTAAACCCAATTGAATGATTCCCAAACATAATAACCTGTATAACTTACTCATATTCAACGTTTTTCCCGAATAAAACTGTTTTGTTATATTTTTATTAACATTGCGGGATATACTACTATTTTTTCTAAACAAATTACTATTTAAGTACGTATACTTAGATAAATTGTTTAAAATTATGCAAAATAACTATACTAAGATGCATAGTTAATAAATTAATAGTTATGAAACTACGATAGCTATTAGAATTCTGGTTAAAATTTACTTAATTTGTATTTTGATAAGTTAAAAACTGGAAATTTGATTATCGTATTACTAAATTTTTAACTTATTAATGTTTTACAAGCTAAAAACAGTAAATACATATTAATAAAACCATATAAAGTTACCTTTTTATACTAAAGCTATATATAAAAAGAGTATCTTTAAAGCTTACACTTATCATACTTTTGAAAGGGATCTTACATTCTAAAATTATGGACGAGAAGACGTTTACCACGAAAAAAATGAGGTTTAACAGTTTCGCTTTTGTTGCGCTTTTAATTGGCGTACTATTCCTGAGCTCCAACAAATCATTTGGAGAAGGTACGAAAGAATTTTTAGTAAATACATCTTTGCAATTTGATACTACTAAAAGTTATTATAACGCATCGAAAGAACCCACTACTCCAGCAAACTGTGTTCAGATCTGGGATAACGGAGCATCGGGAGGTCCATTGGGGCGTATCTCAGGTACCTTGTCCTCTATCAAGTACGATTTATATAGGATAAAAGTAAGAGTATGTAAAGCGGGCGAGGTGATTAACCTGGGATTCCACCCATTGCTTGGTGAGACTACTTATTGGAGACTTTATAAACCAGATGGTACACCAATTCGTTTTAACGGTACTGGTGGTGGAGTAACCAATCTTGCTGCAATCGCAGGCGTGGAAACTTCCAGCGCTCCTATAGCAGGTAGTGGTTCTCTCGGGCCAACAGACTATTCTTATAAAATGCCTAATAGCACTGCTCAACCGGGATATATTCATTGGTATAGCCAGGCAGCGGTAGGCCCCTCTCCTGCCACAGCTACAGTTGCAGCAGGAGGATTGGGATTTGGATATGCTGCAGGTACTTATACTGGTTATACTCCTATTCAATATGTAGTACAACCAGGCGATATTGGGCCTAGCGGGTATGCAGACTTTTTCATTGTATTCAATAGTAACCAGGCAACACCAGAAGATCGTACCAAACATCAAATGTCTATGTTGGACGTGACCGTGTGGGATGCGATGGTAGCTTCTCCTACACAGCCTACCGTGCGCAAAGGCCGGCTTTATTGTGCTGCATGGGATATCCAGTGCGGTGGTTTGAACAACCCTCAACAAGCATTCAATAGTAAATTATATTTTTATTCTACAGACAGTGTGGTAACGTCTGTAACCTTCAACCAGATGAGACCTTATGGTTTCGTTATTTCTGCAAACCAATACGGATGCAGTAATACCGGAAACACTGATTTTGACAGACGCTCTCGAGTAAACTTCAACAGCGATCCTCAATATCCAATCTTCTTAAATAACCCTTATCCAGCTACTGCCGCAGATCGAACCTGTGGAATTGTACCTAAATCTTCCTTTGGAAATCTGATCAGCGCTACTGTAACTGGTTGCGACAATGATCGATGTATCAATATTAAAGTAGATAAAACAGGAACCGTAGGGATCGCACTCTTACCGCCTCCGGGCAATTCTTCGTTTGTACCAAGAATATTTAACAATCAGACAATACCAGCCAACACTAATACTTGTGTACCGTGGGATGGAAAAGATGGAGCCGGAAACCAGGTACTGGGAACTACTACTTTACAGATTAACTATTTCAACGGGTTGACTAACCTTCCATTGTATGACGTGGAAGAGCACCAGTTTGGGTATTCCATTGCATTGGTGGCGCCGAACCCTTCTGCAATCGTGCCGCCCGGTGGAGTATTAAAAAATATTCTTGTGTACTGGGATGACCGTGCTCCGGCAAGTACAGGCGTTTCAGACTTTACCGCAGGAGCTGCACTCGATGGATATTGGGATCATGACAACAATCCTCTTACTGCTCCTAAACGTGTAGGCTATACCAGTGGAGAAGAACAACCTCCTCTAGTAGCTGACACAGTAAACCAAAGCCACAGTACTTATAACCTCACTGGTTGTGATCCTACTCTTGACCACAACAATGCTGCCGGCAACCAAGGTGTAGGTTGTCACCTTTGGACAAACCGTGGACAAAACGGTACTTGCCCAATGATCAACGCAACGACCAACTGCGCGGAGACACATAACACCTGGTGGAATGCAAACGTCATCGAAGTTCCGATCACTTATAATCCAAGTAACGTACACGTATATTCAGATCAGGATGCAGCGCCTGCGCCGGTTGGTACAGGAAATACTGCTGCAAAAACTAAAAGTGTATGTTCTACTCAGAATCCTATTGCCATTAATGGTGTAATAAAAGTAGACCTTTCCATTACAGACTTAACCGATGCAAACAATCTTGCCGATGACGTGAACGGTCCGGGAAAATGGTCTTTGATACCTGGCTTCGCTTCTGGTTCATTTGGTTCTGCTGTTTCAAATCTTTCTAATACTTATTTCCCTGGAGCAGCTGATTATATCAGAGGATACGCATTATTAAAAATCACTTCTGACTCTACCACTTCTACTCCTTGCGGTACTGCAAACGATACACTTCGTATTAACCTTTTCCAGGGTCCGGATGTATGGACACGTCCAGGCCCAGTAAACGTTTGTGCCAACAACGCTACTGTGCAACTTGATCCGGGTGTGGTAGGAGACTCTTCCGGAGTAAACGCTGTAGTAAAAACATATATTTGGACACCTTATATAGGAACAACCGTTCAGACAGGTGGTACATTTGTATCCAGCAACCAGGCACTTGGTTCAATTGCCACTTATACTCCTCCTGCCACTTTCACTAGTGGTACAATCATTATGAGATTGAAATCCGTAACGACTACTTTACCAGCAGGCGTTACCTGTCCGGCGGACTCTTCTCAATTTAATATAGTAGTAAACACTGTACCGCTGGTAAATGCACTTGATACCTTAAAAATATGTCAGGCAGCTTCTGGTACCACTACTATACCAGTACCAGCAGGGCAAGCTACTATTAATGGTGGAACTACTACGACAGGATTTTCTATAACATGGACGGGAGCAGGTACCTTTACAAACGCGACCACGCTTACTCCTACTTATACACCTACAGCCTCTGAACTTTCAACAGGAGTAGCAAAAATTGTATTCAAGGTAACGAAAACCAGCGCTCCATCTTGCGGACCTGTGTCAGATACACTCATTATAGGAATTAAAACCAGGCCTACCGCGAATGCGGGTTCTGGTTTTACTATTTGTAAAAATAATGCTGCTACTATTCCATTAAAAGGTGTAGCTACAAACTTTGGCTCTGTAAGCTGGTCGGCTTCTCCGGCTACAGGATCATTCTCTCCAACCAATAATGATACGACGGTATTCTCTCCCTCTGGCGCACTACCTGCTTCTTATGTCTTTACACTGACATCAAATGCGGTAACAGGTTCTCCTTGTCCTGCTGCAACTAGCACAGTGACCGTGACATTCACTAACCCAGACACAGTAGACCTACCAACTACAGCTGATTATTGTCCTGAGAATCCTATTGTTTCATTGACTGTATCCCCTAGTGGCAAAACAGGAGAATGGTTTGGTGATAAAAAAGGATTAACAAAACCACTGGGAACTTTCTCTCCTAACGATAAATCTCCTAATGTAACGTATACTTTATCCAACGCTGAGCTAGGCTTTCCAATCGGTCTTTACTACATCGGCACACCAATCGGAAATTGTAAATCGTCTGTAGATAGTATCCTGCTTCAGGAAGCTACAAAACCTACGATTAACCTTGCTGCTACTCAAAGTGCGTGTCAAAATGTTACCACGGTAAACTTGACAAGTTCAATAACTGGTGCGTACAATGCATCAACTGTTCACTGGAGTACTCTTGGAACAGGCGGTACGTTTAACAATGTAAACTCATTGACGCCAGTATATACACCTTCCGGCAGTGACAAAGGAAATGGTTCTGTAAAACTTGTGCTTTCAGTACAAGGAGTTTCTAATTGTGCTGCTGTGACAGACACTATCGTCCTTAGCTTCAGTTCTGCTCCAACAGTTGATGCAGGAGCTACTCGAAGTGTATGTAGTAATAATGCCAGTACTGCAATTGCAGGAACTGTTACACCAGCTGGCGCTGGTCATAACTGGTCATATGTAAGCGGGCCTACAGGAAACTTTGCAGTTGCAGGAAATCTAAATACTACTTTTACTGCTACAGGTACTCCTACTGTAGGCGATACTACTCGTATCCGTCTTACTGCTACTTTAGCAGGATGTAATTCAGTGGCTGCCGATGCATTCATTGTCTATACCGCACCTCCAACTGCTGCGATCACTACTGCTACAGGAACCAGTGTTTGTGCCAACAACTCAATTATCAAACTAAAAGGAAATTCTTCTACAGGAACCGGTAAATGGGTATCAAGCAGTAAATGTTCAACCTGTTTCACCGATGCCGGCCGTGTAGGATTGGCACCAGCTGTAGACTCTACTTTCTATACTCCTTCTGCTACTGATATTTCGAATGGTTCTGTAACCTTTACTATTCAAACGAATAGCTCTAACTGTGATACTGTTTCCAGCAATAGTATCACAGTCAATATTACCAAAGCTCCTACATTTACTATTTCGGCTTCCTCTACTTGTGAAGACAATCCAAGCATTGCACTATCAGTAAATAGCGCCAACCCTTCTACCTTAACTGGCAACTGGACTTCCAGCAGTGGATGTGTGAGCTGTTTCACTTTGAATGGACCTACTAACCAAACGGGAACTTACATACCGAGTGTGAATGATATTGCAAATGGAACTGTTTCATTCACCTTCTCTTCAGTAGTCGCAAATTGCGTAGCAGTACAAGCCAATACAAGCGCTACTATCAACCGTGCACCTACTGTAACTGCCGGTCCTGATCTTACTGTTTGTTCTACTCAAAATACGGTAGCACTCACAGGCGCAAGCTCTACCAATACTACCGGTGGCGTAGCATGGTCAATTAAGAGTGGTAACGGTACTATCACCAATGCTACTTCTTTAACAGGTGCTATTTATAATATCACTGCCACTGACAAAGCAAACGGAACAGTTATCGTGGTATTGACAGGTAACTCTTCTACAGGCTGTAGTCCTGTGAAACAGGAAAGAGTAATTCTGTTTACTGATATTCCTACTGCTAGTGTAGGTCCTGACCAAACTATTTGTCAGAACGATGCCAATCCTGCTATCCTGGATGGAAGCGGAAGCAATGGTGGTACATGGACTTGCGTCGGTTGTGCTGCTAGCATTGTAAATGCTAATTCACTTACGGCTCAATATACTCCGGCTGCTGCGGATATTAACCAAACCCGCTCGTTTACTTATAGTATTCCTGCAAGCGCTGGTTGTCCTGCTGTTTCTGCTAGTAAAAACATTCACTTCAATCCTGCTCCTCTGGTAACAATCACCGCCCCTGCTACGCAGTGCGGAAACTCAATGACGATCGCACTTACCGGAACGTTTACGAATTCGACCGGATTGATCTGGACTTCCAATGGTACAGGCTCTTTCAACAATGCTACTTCAACTACTCCAACGTATACTTTTTCTTCTCATGATACTTTAGGAACAAACAGCACGGTGAAGTTTACCTTGATCAGCACAGGCTCTGCCCCATGTTCTCCTGATTCGGCAACTGCCACAGTGACAATTAGTGATCCTATTACATTATATGCAGGCGCCGATCAAAATAAATGCGGAACAGCCGGAACCATAGTATCATTAGCTCCAGCAACTCTTTCCGGTGGCGCGACCTCCGTGACATGGTCAATTGTAGGCGCTTCTACAGGTACATTAACTTCCACAGGCGCAACTACTGCTCAATATTCAGTTGGCGCAGGCGACGCTGGTACTACTGTAGTTTTCAAAGGTACAACAAATGCCGTAGCGCCTTGTGCGGCTCAAACAGATCAGGTTAGTTATTCCTTCATAGCACCTGTAACAACTTCGATCACTGGTCCTCCGGCAGGATTCTGTCAGAGCGGTTCGGTAATGCTTACAGGTAACATCGTTGGAACAAATGGTGGTACATGGACTTGTACAAACTGTAGTGGTACAGGTACATTCAGTCCTGATAATACCTATAATAATCTGAGCGGTCAGACTTCAGTTAGTTTTACGCCGTCTGCAAGCGATACTTCTAAAGCTTCTCTGACCTTCCTACTTACCAGTGATGCCTTGAATATCTGCGGTGTACAACCAAGTACTCCAGTGAACGTTTCCATCGAGAAAAAAGTAACTATCAAATCATTACCAGACAAGGTACTTTGTGCTAATAAAAACGTAGTGTCTTTACCAACTACAGCTAGTATCATTTCTCCATCTGGTACTGGGGTCTGGCATGTAGGAGCAACCAAAATGACCGGTTTCTCTCCTTCTGCTGCTTTCCCTTCTGCTACCACCTATGATCCTGATACTACAGAAGTACAAACTGGCTTTGTAACTCTGACCTTGATTTCTACAGGTTCTACTTATTGTCCTTCTGATTCTACAAAATTCAGAGTAACATTCAGTGAAGCTCCTGTAGCCAATGCAGGACTGGATCGTACGATTTGTAAAAACAATCCAACATTTAACCTGACAGGATCTATCAACCCTTCTAGCGGATTTACAGCTTCATGGTCGTCCCCTAATTGTGGAACGACATGTTTCTCCTCTCCTACATCTTTAACAACTAACTATACGCTGAAATATCCTACGGATACTTTGACCTCTAGCTTAATGTTGTTTATGACAGCAGTAGACCCTACAGGCCTTTGTGCTCCTGACAAGGATACTGTGTTGATTAACTTTACTGAGCCACCTGCTGTAAAAATCACAAGCAGCTTCCCTAATCCAATTTGTATGGATAGCCTTTATGTAAATCTCACTGGTACTTCCAGCGGAGGTTACAACTGGACTAGCACAGGTACTGGTACATTCCAGGCGAATGCATTCCAACCTAGTGTTGTCTATCCTTTCACTTTGGCAGATCGGAATAAAGCAAAACTTGCTTCGCCAAATAATAAGATCAGAATTTACTTGAGCAGTGACAATGGCATGTGTAAACCAGTAAAAGATTCGGTTGACATTACCTTAACACCATCGCCGGTAGTAACAATTACTACGGGTGACTCTGCTACAATTTGTGCGAACCTGAATACTATCAACCTAAGTGCTTCTGTTGATCAGGCTGGATTTAATATCGACTGGACAACATCAGGTAATGGTAGCTTCAGTCCTGATGCTCCTACAGTGCCGGCATTCAATACTACATACACATTGACTACGCTTGATAAGGCCGCTGGTTCAATTGTCCTTACTGCACATACAACAAACCCGGTAGGTTCAACTTGTAGATCGGCATTGAAACAATACAAAGTAAATATCACGCCACTTCCTGTGATCAATCCAGGAGCGCCTTATACGGTTTGTCAAACCGTTACTTCGTTAAGTCTTGCGGATGCAAGCGTTAGCAATGCAGGCAGCGCAACCTGGACTACCAATGGTACTGGAGTGTTCGGTCCTAACAATACAACCGTTGGAACGGGTTCTGTTTATTATCCTAGTTATTTAGGTGCAGCCGGGTCTAATGATGTCGATAAACCTTCGATCACTTTAACCCTGACAGCAGTAGGTTGTTCTACTATGACAGCTACCCGTACAATCAACTTTACCCCTAAACCTACCGCGGCAGCTGGAACCGATCAGACAGTATGTAATGAAACTTCTACAGTATCTGTTTCCGGTACATCTACCAATCCGAATGGTGTAAGCTGGAAAGTATCAGGCTCTGCCACTACGTTTGCCAATACTTCGAACACAACTTATACGCTAACAGCAACTGACAAAGCTGCAGGATTTGTAAATCTTGTTTATACTGTAAATGGTATGGGAAGCTGTAGCCCAGCAACAGATACTGTCAAAATTAATATCCGTCCTCAGCCTACTATTGAGATAGGTCCTGGAGCCAGCTTCTGTGCTTCTACTCCTTCGGAGAACTTACAATATAACTTCCCTGCGATCACAATCACAGGTGGTATTACACCAACCTGGACAACTACAGGTGCAGGCACTTTGGATCAGTTCAATCCATTACAGCCTACATATTATCTGAATGCTACCGATATCAATAATGGTAGCGTAACGATCCGTGCTACTACAAGAAGCAATGCTTCCTGTATGATAGTATCCGATGCTACTACAATTAATATTTCTAAAGCTCCGACACTGGATCTTGGATCGGACATCTTTATTTGCGATGTTCCAGGAAACACAGTACAACTGAATTCTACTTTCACTAATAACACTGGCAATCCATCATGGTCGAGCAGCAACGCTGGTATATTTGACGATCCGAATGCCGTATCGCCAATCTATACTCCGGCACCAGCTCCTACTGAAAACGTTGCTGGAAATGTAACTGTTATTACCGCTGTAATTGGAGGCGGAGGAGCTTGTGCTTCCGTGACGGATAGTGTAAAAATTCACTTCCAGGGTTCTCCTACTTTGCCTGCACTTCCGGATACCGTGATCTGTTATACAGCGGGTGTTCCTTTTAATTATAAAATAAGTACAGGTATTGATGGAGCGTGGACTTCAACAGATGGTTCTGCTACCTTCTCGCCTAGCGCTACAGGACAGCAAGTAACTTACAATGCTACTACTACGCCTGGCACCCAAACGATCACCTTCGATCCGACAGATAATACCTGCTATGGCGCACAAACAGCTAGTGGTACTATTAAATTGGTAGAAGCTCCTAAAATAACTGTAACACCTACCGATGCTTGTGTGAACAATATAGCCACACCGGTTAGCATCAGTTCTACTCCAACCAATAATGGTACGATCCAATGGACAACCATTCAAGGTTTTGGTAATATTGGCTCTGCGAATACTGCGAATCCTACTTATACATTAAAATCAGACAGTAGTGATTTTGGACTAGACAGTATTTTGCTAAGAGTTACTGTGCAAGGTACCGATCCGAAATGTCCTGTAGTAATTGATACTGTTGCGATCCGTACACACCAGGCTCCAGTGCTTTCTGTTACTAATCAAACCGTTTGTTCGGATCTGTTGAACGATCCAAATGCAATCACATTGAATGGAAACGTTTCAGGAACCGGTTATACAGGAATCATGTGGTCAAGTGCTCAATTGTCTTCAATCACTTCTCCTACTTCGATGATAACCACGGCTACACTTTCGGCCTTCCCTGCTACTGTACAATTACAAGCAACGGGTCTGCATGCAAGTTGTGCGAATGTCACTACTACTTTAACGATCAATTCACAGGCTGCACCGACCTTTACTTCTCCTGGTGCAGACTTCAATGGTTGCTCGAATGGAAATTCTGTAAATCTTGATAACGCCAATGTGTCACCAAGTGTACCAGGCGGTGTTTGGACTAAACGTACTGCTACAGCAGGCGGATCATTTACTCCGAATAATATTGGTGCTACAGGAGTTTCTTATAATCCTTCTTCTGCTGATCTGAGCTTAGGAAATATAGATCTGATCTATACTATAACTGATACAGGAGTATGCTACAAAGGATATGCAGATACCGTGAACATAACCTTTAAAAAACCGATTACAATTACTGCGGCTCCTAATACCGGAACATTCTGTGCTCAGGGTTCAAATATCGCAGTAGGCGCTGACTCAAGCTCTGCCTCTCCTGCGGGAAGCACACTAGTATGGTCTGCTCCTACAGGATTGGGAACGTTTACTGCTACAAACACTCTGCATACTTTCTATAATCCAAATCCAACCAACGTTCCAAACGGCGGTGATGTGGCTAATGGAGGTGTGATCCTGATGGTGAAATTAACACTGCCAGCCACTTACGGTTGTCCGAACGATTCTGATTTTGTTTCACTTCATCTTGTACCTGAACCTGCAGCTATTGTAAACGCAGGAAGTACCCTTCGTATTTGTAAAGACCGTTCTTCTGTTCAACTGCAAGGTGTAGTATTGAATGCTGACGGTGGTACATGGAGAACAACCAAACATTCTGGTTCAACTCCTGCAGGAGTGCAAGCAGCCGGAAGCTTTAGCGATTCTTTAGACCTGGAATCTAAATACTATGTAAGTTCAGCCGATACATCTAAAGCAAGTGTTCGTCTATACTTATACTCAAGAGGTGGTAATGCACTTTGCGGAATAGTAGTGGATTCAGTAGATATTATCTTTGATCAGCTTCCGAAACCTACTGTAACCGTAGGTGCACCAAGTGTGTGTGCGGACGTAGATTCAATCAACCTGACAGGTGCATTTAACCTGCCTGGCGTAAACGGTATCTGGAGCAGTTCGGGTGATGGTTACTTCACCAATTTAGGAGCTTATGACGCTACTCCAGTGTACATACCAGGTCCATCCGATATTGCAGCAGGAAAAGTGATCTATACTTATTCTTCTAACAACTACCTTGATTGTAAAGCTTATTCAGATACAGGAGTAACGATCATCACTCCGAAGATCCAGGCAAATGCTGGCCCTAACCTAACCGTTTGCGGCAACAATACAACAGGTATCACTTTAACTGCTACTTCTCCTCCGACCAACACCGGAACATGGAAGCCTCTTGGTATCTATAACAAAGACTATGACGGTACATTCTCACACGTTGCAAATAGCCTTCAGGCTACCTACGTCCCTGGTGATTCGTTGGATCCAATCAATGCAGCAGTAGCATTCAGATTCGTAAGTTCAGGAGGGTTGCCTTGTAAAGCAGACTCTTCACAAATGGTACTGAAGATAGCTCCTGCCCCTACGGTTACGATTGCTACCACAACGAGAACTGTTTGTAACGATGTTTCCAGCATCAATGTAAATGTTACAAGCCTTACAATTGCAACAGGCGGATACTGGGTTTCTTCCGGTACAGGAAGTTTTGCAAATGCAACGGCTCTGAATACAACTTATAATTTCTCGTCTTCAGATCTTGCAGACTCTACTCACTTGTCAATCTCCTTTATTACTACAGGCAATACCAGCAGTGGTAGCTTGTGTAATGCAGCCGGAGCATCGATGGATATTACCTTGAAAGCAAAACCAGTGGTAACAGTTACACCTCAATACAATTGTATTACTCCAATAGGTGTAACACTGGATAACAGCAGTGTTACTTATGCAGACCCAGGTGCAAGTGGAGTTTGGAGTACAAACTCTACCGGCACCAAAGGACAATTCTCCCTTGATCAATTCATCACTAGTCCGGGAGCTACTGCTACAAGCTACTTCCCATCGGCAAGCGATATTAACAATGGAACCGTAACCTTGACCCTGACTTCTTCGGGAGCTGGTACTTGTAATCCGGTAAGCCGTTCTGTAACGTTGAATGTTTCTACTACTCCGATTGCGGACGCTGGCAAAGACCTGTATGTATGTACTGGTAGTAATGTAAGTCTGAAAGCGACTCCATATACAAACCTTGTACAGTATGATTGGGCAGATGTACCTGCTCCAGGTTCGCTAACAATTCCATCTGGTTTGGAAACTACTGCTGGTCCGATTAATACTGTTAAGAATATCCAGTTGACGGTTACCGACAGCAGAGGTTGTACAAACAAAGATACCTTGGTAGTAAGTCCAGTGGCTGATCCAATGATTACTCAGGTACAAGAGCAATGTTATAACTTCTACGGCTACGTTCATCTGAATGTAACCAGCCCTCCAATCTCTCCATTGGGAGGATTCCAGTGGTACTATAGCAGCGATGGCACAACCACTCCGGTATTGATGAGCGGAGAAACCAGAGACTCTGTTCGCATTACTCAACCTGGAGTATATCAAGTATCCTACAGTTTGGGCGCTTGTACCAGACCTTCGCAAAACAGTACCAAGGTACTGGATCTGCCAAGAATCCTGACACCAGATTATATTGGTTGTAAAAACAGTACAGTTACTGCTACTGTAAATGAAATTCCTAATACACAATTGTCTTCATTAGGATTAATGCCATACACATACAACTGGACACCAGGAAGCGCCAGCACTACGAATGTAGCCACACTGGCAACTTCTACTGTTAACCCATTAGTAGTTGATACAATATCGTATGGCGTAACATCAAGCTATACCACTTCACCTTTTGGATTAACCTGTACTTACACCGATACCGTAAGAGTGATCAGTATTCCGGTGCCACAACCTAAGCTGGTAGATTCAGTGCAGGTGTGCGAAGGCCAGACAATCACGTTTGATGCCAACACACCTCCTAGCAATTTACCATCATTGTCAGCCTTTACTCAAGTCATTGAATGGTTTGCAAAAGGTACTACTACTCCAATCCTGGATAATGATGCGGTTTATAGCCCTACTGCTTCCGGAGATTATGTTGTGAAAGTGACAATCGGTCAATGTGTAGGCGGTGACACTGCTAGAGCAGACTTCCGTCAGTATCCGGTGAAAACACTTGCTTCTGAGATCAAACAATGTTTTGAACAAGCCGGTAGTGTAACGCTTGATGCAGGTCCGGCACCTACAGGTCTTACAAACTTCACAGGTACTACTTATCAATGGACCTCAGGCCCTGGCGATCCTGCCTTGAATACTTCTACAAGTGAAACCACTGAGATCACTTACCCTATGATCAGAGATCAGGATGATGAAATGATCGTCGCTTATGTAACAATTACAAACCATTTCAACACCTTGACTTGTCCGGTTGAAGATACAGTTACGGTGAAAGATGTTTGCGTACCGAGAGTATACCCTCCTACAATGTTCCACCCAGGTGATAATAACCCTGTAGACGGTGAGTTTACAATTAAAGGAAAATACATTTCGCATTACAAGATTACCGTATACAGCCGTTGGGGTGAAGTGATCTTCTACTCCGAGGATCCGAACAAACATTGGGACGGAACCTACCGTGGCGAATTGATGCCAGTCGGAGTATATGCTTACATCATCACTTATGAAGGTAAAGATGATCAAACGAAAGGGCCATTCAAGAAAGAGGGACGTATCGTATTGGTAAGATAAATCAGTAAAGCGCAATGAGTGTACTGAAAAAACATATTTTCCTAACTGTTTATATGCTTGTGCTCTTCGGAGTGCAAGCATATTCTCAAACAGGGGTACAGGTATGTATCAAGGTAAACAACGTTGTGCTACCTGCAAATAAACAAGCGGCGCTATGTAAAAATGATACCGCTCTCCTAGCCTCTACGAATTGTGCTGCAAGTCCTGAAACGAATGTTACTTATTCATGGAGAAACATCGACGTAGCGCCCTATACCGATTCACTTAATAAAACAATTCATGCTACTCAACCTGGCAGATGGGTTGCTTTCATAAAAAACAATCTCACCTCAATAGTATATTCCGATACCGTTTTTTTGAATTACCCTCCGGCTTTTGATGTATCGCTAAACGATGGCAGTGTCGGAAACGGCTGTCCGCTGGATACACAACAATTGGTAGGCACTCCCACTGGACCTGTGGTATCTTACCAATGGTACGAATACGATACACTCGGACATACCACAAAGCTTACAGGATACACCTCCAATAGTTATAAGTTTATAAAGAAAAAAACTTATTACTTTCTAGAAGTAAAAGATATCAATGGTTGTGTGGAATATGACACTTCTCATTTAATGGGACAACTTAGTGCTTACCTGGTTGATTTGGCTCCTGTAGGAAGCGATACTGTTCATATTTGTGAAGGCACTATGGTAACGATAAAAACTATTTTATCTCAAGTCTATCCCCTTCCTACCAGTTATTTCTATTCTTACCGGCTATTAAACAGTGCTGGAAATTTTGCATTCAATAATACTAACACAGCCGCCTCCGTACCTCCTCCTTTTACAACGGATCCATCCATACCAAATAGCGTTCCGCTGCCGGGTATGAATAAATATTCACTGCTCATCAGCGGAGGATTCGTGTGTAAAAACTCGGATACATTATATGTCATCGTACAACCCAAGCCAGCCTTCGATTACAAAGACACTACACTTTGCTATGGTTCTTCCATTACCATGATGCCGACAATCACCAATGGGAATCCTATCTCTGCCTGGTCATGGTCTCCAGGTACTGGGTTAGACAATCCAGCTAGTAAAACACCAGCGGTAACCGGTTTAAGTGCTAATCAAATTTATACTGTCACGGCGACCAATGCTTGTGGGGATTCAAGTGCTACCGTGCTGGTGAAGTATAATCCACCTATCAATATTGCTATTTCCAACGATACTACGATTTGTCAAACGCCGGCAGGCACGGCATCTTTGTCTGCTTCCGTATCTGGCGGTACTCCTGCCGGTGGTTCTACTCCTTATATTTTTCAATGGTCTCCCACTAGCACTCTGTCTGCAGCCACGTCGAACATGGCAACTTCTTCTGCCATTGCAACCCCATCCGGTAATACGGTCTACACCTTTACGGCGACAGACGATAGCAGCTGCTCCAACAGCAAGACCATAACCGTTACGGTTTATGCTCCTCCAATAGCAACTATTTCTTCACCTCAAACGATTAACGAAGATATTAGTACTACGCTAGAGGCAGCAACTTCTGGAAACGGAGGTTTAGATTTTGTATGGAAAACAGACGATGCCCCTACCACACTTACCACCAGCACATCTCTACACCTGGATTATCACGGCCCGGATACCGTTCGATATGTAGTGATCGTTACCAACCTATCCAACAATTGCCTGAATACCGATACGGTAGAAGTTTGGTCGATTAGTAACAATACACTGATGTATGTACCAAATATATTTTCGCCCAACGCAATCGATGATCAAAACAGAACTTTAAGAGTCTATAGTGACAATTTATTGCCTGAAGGGTTCAAATTTTTAGTATACAACAAATGGGGAAATCTGATGTACGAAACCACTGACCTGGTGGAAGTACAATCCAAGGGCTGGGATGGCGGACCTATGGTAGAAGGAGTTTATACCTATCTTGTTATAGGAAAATTCAAAAATGGGAAGGATGTGAAAGAAAGCTCTCAATATAAAGGCACTTTTACGCTCGTAAAATAGCTTTCATTTTTATTTACTTAGCATTATTTTTGCTATACTTAACACAAGTATTTTGAGGAGGTTACGTTTTTACCCTATAATGTAATTAATCAGAGTATTAACTAATCGTATTTGTTGTTAACAAATATAAAATGCTTATGAAAAAACATATACTTTCTTTGATCTTCCTATTCGCTATCGTTTGGAATGGTTACTCTCAAACAGTGCAAGTCTGTATCAAAGTAAATAATGTAGCCCTCCCCGCTAGTAAAAATGCGGTGCTATGCCAGAATGATACTGCCGTTCTAGCTGCTACAAACTGTGCCGCCACTCCGGAAACAAATGTTACCTACTCCTGGAAAAATATTGACATAGCACCTTATACAGATTCCCTTAACAAAACTATACACGCTACACAGCCGGGCAGATGGGTAGCTTCTATAAAAAACAATACTACCACCATCGTATACACCGATACAGTATTTTTAAATTATCCTCCGGCTTTTGACGTATCGTTAAACGACGCGGGTATTCTTCCCGCTTGTCCGCTCGACTCTGTTCAACTGATAGGAACACCTTCAGGTCCTGTAGTTTCTTATCAATGGTATCTTTATGACACTACCGGCACTACTTTTAAACTTACTGGGTATACTACGAATTCATATAAATTCATTAAAAAGAACGTTTACTATTTCTTAGAAGTGAAAAATGCAAACGGCTGTTCTGAATACGATACTTCTAAACTGATGCCACAATCACTGGCTTATGTAGTAGATCTAGGCCCCAAAGTAGGTCCTGACACCATCACGATTTGCGAAGGAATAATGGTAACCTTACAAACTATTTCTCCTCACGTATACTACAGGGCAGACGGAACCCCTGGTGTTCCTCCTTCCGGGTATGATTATTCATATCGCTTACTGAACAGTTCTGGAAACTATTCATTTACCTTCACTCACAGCAATTTGGACGTACCTCCTCCTTATACCACTGATCCATCTGTACCTACAAGCGTACCTGTGCCTGGTATGAATAAATATTCATTACTTCTCAACGCCGGATTTGGATACTGCTCCAACTCAGATACTCTTTACGTGATCGTTCAACCTTTACCTGATATTACCTATGCAGACACGACGCTATGTTATGGCGCATCTATCATAATGAATCCGGTTATTAATGCTGGCGCACCTATTACCGGATGGTCATGGTCTCCTTCTACAGGACTTTCTGCGACCAACAGTCAAACCCCAACCGTTTCAGGATTGAGTGGAAATCAATCGTACACAATTACCGCTACAAATGCTTGCGGAACCGGCAACGACAACGTAACCGTAAAATACAATCCTCCGATCAATGTAAATGTATCCAACGATACTACGATCTGTCAAACTCCGGCGGGAACAGCGAACCTGTCGGCTTCTGTATCCGGCGGTACTCCGGGTACTTCTCCTCCTTATTTATATCAATGGTCACCAGCCGGTACATTATCACCGCCTTCTTCACTGACTACCACAAGCACAACGGCAAATCCCATCGTTACCATTCCCTATTCATTTACAGCAACCGATGCTTATAATTGTACTAATAGTAAAACGGTAACCGTTACTGTCTACGCTCCGCCAATAGCAACCATCGCTTCTCCTCAAACAATCAATGAGGATATTAGCACTACACTCGAAGCTTCCACTGCGGGCAACGGAGGTTTTAACTTCGTTTGGAAAACCGACAATGATCCGACTACAATTACCAACAGCACTTCCCTATTTTTGGAATACCACGGGCCGGATACTGTCCGTTATGTTGTAATTGTTACTAATCCAACTAATAACTGTTTGAACACCGACACTGTAGAAATATGGTCAATTAGTAACAATACACTGATGTATGTACCAAACGTGTTTTCTCCAAACGCAATCGATGATCAAAATAAAACACTCAAGGTCTATAGCGACAATTTATTACCTGATGGATTCAAATTTTTGATCTACAACAAATGGGGAAACCTGATGTATGAAACCACTGACCTGATGGAAATCCAATCCAAAGGCTGGGACGGCGGGCCGATGGTAGAAGGCGTTTATACTTACCTTGTTGTAGGAAAATTCAAGAACGGTAAAGATGTAAAAGAGAGTTCGCAATACAAAGGTACTTTCACCTTGATAAAATAAAACGATCACACGAAATATAAATACAAAAAAGGACGGTCTATACACTAGTGTAGGCCGTCCTTTTTTATAGGGTAAAATGTTTGTTGTTTTTTCTTAAGGCCTTGATCTTTTTATGACTTTCACGGGCTCCTTTTTTATGGTGCACACAGCCCAAAGGCAATAATAACGGGGCTATCAGTACAACAAGGATTACAAGACTAAAAATAATTCTGGAAGCTTTCATAGAGTTTTTTCTTTCCTCTACAAAGTTTCTTTGAAAAAGTAACCCTACTATTTCACTAGTTCCAGATTATACCTGGTTTTGATCAGATCAGGATCCTTGTATTCGATCACAGATTGTGTGGTGCCGATGGAAATTACTTTGTATACTTTGTTCCAGCCTCCTGTGGTTGCTTTACAAGATATGTATACTGCAGGACTCATAATACTCCATTTACCTTTATATTCTTTTCCATTTTCAACAATCACAAAGCTCATGTCGGATTTCAGAAAGATCTTATCATTCACCTGTTCAGGTTTAGGAGCATCTGTTACGCTAAATGTTTCATAGCTTACGATCTTCCACTCATGTCCCGCAAGCTTTGTCTTTATTGAGTCAGCCGTGATTTGTGCCTGAGCGGTAAGGGTGAAAAAAGAAAATAAAATTAGCAAAACATGTTTCATAAGTTATCAATTTAATAATTTGATGATTTTAAAATAAATATTATTCATCATCAAATCAATATTTGTTTTATTTTTTCAACCAGCGCTTCATTTATTTTACGATACGACTCAAATGTCCATCCTGCTATATGAGGCGTTAGCAATACTTTATCGGTGCTTTTCAAAAAATCAAAAGCTTCCTGTTGCTCCGGGGTTAATTGTTTGATCTTTTCATTTTCCAATACATCCAGGGCCGCGCCTCTTAATTTACCCGATTGGATCGCTTTTACTAATTCCGACATTTTTGCAATCTCTCCTCTTGCTGTATTAATAAGCCATAGAGGCTTTTGGAAGGCATTCAAATAGTTGTAATCCACCATATATTTTGTTTCCGGTGTAAGCGGAATATGTAAGGACAGTACATCGGCTTCCTTCTGCAGTTCATCCATAGAAGCCACCTGGGCGAATTCATCTCCATAATTTTTTTTGTACTTATCGTACGCCAGTACTTTACAACCAAAGGAAGAAAGTCTTTTCGCCGTAGCTCTTCCCATATAACCATAGCCTATAATTCCTACCGTACGACCCATCAGTTCGTACCCACGATTCCCTTCACGATCCCATTTATTATTTCGTACTTCTTTGTCTGCCCGCAGTACATTGTTCATCAGACAAAGCAACATGCCAATCGCTTGTTCGGCTACAGCGTCACGGTTTCCTTCGGGAGCATTTACTAGTTTTATATTTCTGCGTGTCAGTTCTTCTACATCCAGATTATCAAGTCCTGCTCCTGCTCTTCCGATGAATTGGAGCCTGGCTGCTTTTTCGATAATATCTTTTCCGAAAAAAACTTTGCTCCGGACTAAGATCCCTTCATAGTTTCCAATGACTTCGAGCAATTCTTCCTTAGTTATATCCGGTCTATAATCAGACTCCAGACCAATAGCACGAAGCAATTCCGTAATGGATTCATGCATATCGTCGATGATGAGGACTTTCATTTTTAATTGAAGTTATGAGTTTTAAGTTGTGAGTTTTGGGTTATAAATAATTTATAACTCAAAACTCAACATTCATAATTTTTATATCGAATACAAATACCCTGCCACCGTAAAGTAAATAGCCAATCCCAACAAGTCATTCATCGTTGTGATGAACGGCCCAGAAGCCACAGCAGGATTGATCCCGAAGCGGTCCAGGATAAGCGGGGTGATCGTTCCCATTAAAGAAGAAAGAATTACCACACTAAACAACGCAAGCGAAACTACGATCGAAAGTTTTATGTCTTGTCCGGTGAGATAATTAAATGCAAATACCAGCACTGCAATTGCCATTGCGTTGATAAGGGCTACTAGAAATCCTTTGCTCATCCTGTAAAAAGAAAAATCATTGAAGTAAGGATCCCGCGCGAGTGATTGTACAATGAGAGAAGATGCCTGAATTCCTACATTTCCTCCGGTAGCAGTGATAAGTGGAATAAAGAATGCCATCGCAGGGATCAGGCCAATAAAATGTTCGTACAACCCCAAGAATTTTGCACCTAGAATACCGCCCATCATTCCTACCAAAAGCCATGGAAGCCTTGATTTCGTAAGTGTCCAGACGGAGTCTTCTTCTTCTACCGAAGCAGTGATACCAGACATTGCCTGCATATTCATTTCGGCTTTCTCCGTGATCACATCCACTACGTCGTCAATCGTGATGCGGCCCAGGAGTTTGCCTTGATGGTTGATCACAGGCACGGCCACGAGGTCGTATTTTTTCATCAGGTCTGCTACGTCTTCGGCACTCATTGTGGCTTCTACCGAAATGAGATCATGCTCATAAATTTCAGAGATAAGTGTATTCTCTTCAGCGAGCAACATTTTTTTTACCGATACACGTCCAAGCAGTTTATCATTATCGTCTACTACATAAACAGAAAAGATCTTCCCGATCTTTTTCGACTGGCCGCGCATTTCTTCCACGCATTTTTCTACTGTCCAATTCAAGTTGGCACGAAGCAATTCTTTTTGCATCAAACCTCCCGCCGAATCTTCGTCGTAGTGAAGCAGGTCTTTGATGTCTTTTGCTTTTTCTTCGTCCTTATCCTCGATCAGTTCAATGATCGCTTCTGCATCTTCCTGTTCATTCAGGATATCGGCAGCATCGTCGGAAGGAATTTGTTTGATATATTCTGCAATCTCATCTGTACTGAAATGTTCGAGAAATTCGATCCGGTAACTTTCATCCAGTTCGTTAATAATATCCGCTTGTTCTTTATGATCAAAAATAGCAAAGATATATTTGGCCTCTTCAATCTCCATCTCATAGAGAATAGAGGCCACGTCCTGCGGTAGCAGCTCTTCTACCCTTCCTCTCACAAACTGTTCGTTTGCCGCAGCAATCGCTTCCTTGAGCTGATCTATATATTCCTGTGTTAGTTCAAAAGTCATTTTTTATCAATTTGATGATTTGATAATTTGAAGGTTTGATAATGAAAATAAGTCATTTAAAAATCATCAACTCTTCATATGAGTCTATCGTCCCTCTGTTTGAATTCTCGTAGTTAGTTCAATAAAGTCATTAACAGAAAGCTGTTCTGCACGTTTGTCGAAAATAGGCTCGGCCATCATCTCAGCAGGTAAATTAAAGCTTTTGAGACAATTTCTCAAGGTCTTACGCCGGGTGGAAAAACTTTGTTTTACTACTTTAAAAAACAGCTTTTCATCGCAAGGCAGTTGTCCGCGATTGTTTCTTCTCAGGCGGATCACTCCGGATTTTACTTTGGGAGGCGGAGTGAATACATGTTCGTGTACAGTAAAAAGGTATTCGATATCATAAAAAGCCTGAAGCAACACACTCAAGATCCCATAGGTTTTATTTCCATGTTTGGCAGCCATGCGTTCGGCTACTTCTTTCTGGATCATCCCTACTGATTCAGGGATCTGATCGCGGTATTCAAGGATCTTGAAAAAAATTTGAGAGGAAATATTGTAAGGAAAATTTCCGATCACGGCGAATTTATCTTTAAAAATATCTTCCAGTTTTAAGCGTAAAAAATCTCCTTCGATGATCCTGTTTTCGAGCTGTTGGGTGTAATTTTTTTTCAGATATTGAATCGATTCACGATCGATCTCTACTACCCACGTAGTATAGTCTTCTTTCTTTGTAAGAAACTGCGTCAATACTCCCATACCCGGCCCTACTTCCAGCACGTCCCGGTACTTGCCTTCAGGAGTAAGGGATTCCACGATCTTCTCGGCGATGTGTTGGTCGTTGAGAAAATGTTGTCCCAGGTGTTTCTTTGCTCTTACCTTTTCCAATGTAATGTTTTGTGCTATTTAAGTGTTTACCTTTCTCTTTCAAAAGGTATCTATATCAAAAGTAAGAAATTACAAAGACAACCAGATGAATAAGATAATATTTATAGCATAAAAGAATTTTTAGTTTAATGGTAAGTAATAAGGTTTAGGTTTAGCAGTTCCGACGTATGTCGGAACTGCTTTTTTTTTGGGGTAAATTGTTTAGATTTGTTGGTCAAACTATATCGTAAAACCCAGTTATAGAAGAATGAAAAGTATTTACACCCTTACACTTAGTCCTGCGCTTGATAAAAGTACCTCTGTAGAGCATGTAGTGCCTGAGCACAAGCTTCGTTGCGAAGAGGCAAAGTTTGAAGCCGGAGGCGGAGGAATCAATGTTTCCAGGGCAATCAAAAAAGTAGGTGGTGATTCTGTAGCAGTATATACAAAAGGCGGCCCTACAGGAGACCTTCTTCAAAAACTGCTTAACCTCGAACAAATTAACCAGGTGCCAGTGGAATGTAAAAACTGGACAAGAGAAAATTTTGTAGTAGTAGAAACATCCAGCAACCAGCAATTCCGTTTTGGAATGCCAGGTCCGGCGTTGGAAGAAGACGAATGGAAGCAATGTCTTGAGATCCTCTCCAATCCCTCCAGACAAATTGATTATATCGTAGCAAGCGGAAGTGTACCAGATGGAGTGCCACAGGATTTTTACAGACAACTTTCCGCAATTGCCAAAAAAAAGAAAGCAAAACTCATTCTGGACTCTTCCGGTAATGCTTTGAAGGAAGCACTACAGGAAGGCATTTACCTACTAAAACCGAATACCAAGGAATTAGGAGAACTTGTAGGCCGTGAATTGAATACAGTAAAAGAACAAGAAGAAGCCGCCAAGGAGGTCATCCGCACTTACGATGTACAATTGCTCGTAGTTTCTATGGGGCCTTCAGGAGCAATGATCGTATCGAAAGATGAGACCTATCATGTCTCTGCTCCTTCTATCAAAAAGCGTAGCACCGTAGGCGCTGGCGATAGTATGGTGGCAGGATTGGTATTGAGCCTTTCCAATGGCAACAGCATTCTCGATGCGCTCCGCTATGGCATCGCCTGCGGTACTGCCGCTACGATGAATACAGGAACCGAACTTTGCCGCAAAGAAGATGTAGAGGAGCTGTTTGACTGGATGAAGAAAAACGGATAATATTTATTAGAGTATAAATAGCAGTAGGTCAGCAAGAGCAACAGCAAGAGTAATAATTTCTCAATACTCTTGCTGTTGCTCTTGCTGACCTTTCTCTGAATATCCATCCAAAAATATTTTTTAATAAAAAACGCTTGCCGGAAACACTGAGCTATTTAGCACCCTGCTTTAGGCCGAATTAACCTAAATTAAAAACTAAAATTTCAGAAATATTTCATATATTCAATTTGAAATAAAAGTAGCTCTACTATGCCACTAACCCCTTATTCAGGAACATTAGGAAAAAAGGCAGCTGCTCATCTTTTAAGGCGCGCCACATTTGGTGCCAATAAAACGGAAATCGACACTTTTTCCGGCCTTGATGCCGCTACCGCTGTTGGCCAACTCTTTCAGGCCAGTCCTCTACCCCAACCACCCGTACTTCCAGGAGGCGCCACCTGGGTTACCCAGACGCCTGCCGTAGGCGAAGACGAAAACATGCAACAACACTACCTGATCTGCTGGTGGCTTGGCGTGATGCTCAACTCAGGTGTTTCTTCTTCTGACAAACTTGCTTATAGCACAAGGGAAAAAGTTACCTTTCTGCTTCATACATTACTTACCACTATCCAGCAAACAGTCAACAACAGCCGCTCTCTTTATTTTCAAAATACGCTTTTAAGAAAATTTGCCTTCGACGGCTCGGCAGATCCTAAGCTTACGTTTCGCGAGCTCACCAAAAAGATCTCCATCGACAACGCCATGGTGGCGCTGCTTGACGGACGACTGAATGTAAAAGGAAATCCAAACGAGAACTATGCACGCGAGCTGTTTGAGCTTTTTACCATTGGCAAAGGACTGAACGATGAAATTCCTGCTACGGGTGTACAGGGAGATTATTATTACTATACCGAACAAGATGTGCAGGCTTCGGCCAAAGTTTTATCCGGATGGGATGTAGACGAAACGTTTAGCACCATCGATGCGGATACTTTGATCCCGAGAGCAAAAGTAAAATCGGCCACAGCCGGCGGGCCTCCGAATCAGCACGATAATACGGTGAAACAATTCAGCGCACGCTTTGGCAATGCTACCATTACCCCTAATCCTTCGCTTCTAAACGGCGGTCTGCCTACTGAAGCCAGCATGATCGATGAGATCGGACAGCTGATCGATATGATCTACAGCCAGACGGAAACACATAAAAATATTTGTCGTAAGCTCTATCGCTTCTATGTATATCACGACATCACTACGACCATCGATACTACGATCATTGCCGATATGGTCACCACTTTTACGACCAATAATTTTAAGCTCGAACCTGTGATCCGTGAGCTGTTGCAAAGTCAGCATTTCTACGATTCTGCCGACGCCACGGTCGACAATGATAACTTCGGAGCCATTATAAAATCGCCACTCCAGCTTGTAGGCGAAACGTTGAATTTCTTTGAATACCAATTACCCGATTACAGCACGCAATCTTCCTCGTTCTATATGAAAGCAGACAACCTACTGTCTGCCGTGATCAATCAAGGATTAGACCTTATGAATCCCTTTGATGTCGCGGGCTACGAGGCTTATCATCAATTCCCGCTTTATCACCGCATGTGGATCAATACCAATGCGCTTACGCAACGGTACAAATTTATTTTTGATACCATGACCACGGTAAACATGGATCCGGATAATGTTACGATAGATCTGCTGCCTTTTATGCAAGCGCGTTTTTCCGGCACTGCTCCCGATCCGGATGCCTTCATCCGTGAGCTCGCTACTTATTTACTGCCCTTGTCTGCCGAAACCACAGAGCTTACTACCGCAAGACTAGACTGGTTCAAATCACAATTATTCAAACTCGGTCAGGCGCTGCCACAAGGGCCTCTTGCCTTCTGGCAATTCAGCTGGGCCAATGCCAATACAATTCCTGCAAGCGGAGAAGACACTCGTGGAATGCTCCAAGACCTTATCAATGCGATGTTGCAGACACCGGAATATCAATTAGGTTAACACCAGATCTTTGTTGACATGAAAAGAAGAGACTTTATCAAGAACGCTGCCCTCGCCGGCACCGCGCCTTTTGTGCTAAACGGCATTCCTTTCAAGCTGATGGCCGGCAATATGGATTTGCAAAAAATGGCCGCCGCTTGTCCCAACGACCGTGTACTCGTGATCCTTCAACTTCATGGAGGAAACGACGGACTGAACGCTGTGATCCCTGTAGCCGATTACGACAAATACCAAAACGTAAGAGCCAATATTGCGATCCCTGAAAATGGATCCAGGGGGTTTATCAAACTTGACAGCACGCTGGCTACCAACAAGCAGGTAGGCCTTCACCCGGATATGATCGGGATGAAAGCGCTGTATGATCAAGGCAAACTCGCGATTGTACAGGGAATCTCTTATGAAAATCACAACCAGTCGCACTTCAGAGGAAGAGACATCATGTTCATGGGTGGCGGCGCCTACGACTATCTCGACTCCGGCTGGGTAGGACGATACCTGAAAGATAAATTTGCACCGCAGATCTATCCGCAGGATTTCCCCAATGCAGACATGCAAGATCCACTAGCATTAGAGTTTGGAAACGAACTTTCGCTGATCTTTCACCAAGGACAAAATATTCCTACTTCCATTTCCATTTATAATCCCCAACAATTTTTCGATCTCGTAGAAGAGCTTCCGGGCTTCGACGATGTGCAAGGCCTTGACCCAAGAGGACTGCCGCCTACAGGATTGGAAAATTCTCCTTACGGAAAAGAGTTGGACTGGATTCTTGGTCTGGAAGAAAAAACCGACGACTACGACGATCGTCTTCTGCAAGTGTATCAAGCAGGGAAAGCAATGGATCCACATATTGCCTATCCTCAAACCTATCCACTCTCCGCACCTGCGAGGTTTAGAAGCAATCCTCTTTCTGCACAATTACAGATCATTGCCAATATGATTCACGGAGGCTGTAAAACCAAAGTGTATCTGATTCGATTAGGAGGCTTTGATACGCATGCCGATCAGGTAGTAGCAAACGAACCTACTATGGGCGTACACGCTGCGCTGTTGTATCATATTTCCTCTGCCATGAAAGCATTCCAGGACGATCTGCAGGCGCGTAGTATTGAAGATCGAGTGATGTCAGTAACTATTTCAGAATTTGGAAGAAGAATTCACTCTAATGGAAGTTACGGTACCGACCATGGAATCGGCGCTCCTTTGTTTGTTTTCGGGAAAGGTGTAATCCCCGGATTGTTGGGCGTGACGCCCAACCTGGACGATGAGAATGTAGCCATGCAATACGATTACCGACAGGTCTACGCCACCATCATGAAAGAATGGATGTGTGTAGATCCGGTCTTGGTAGACTCCCTCAGTGGAATCTTTAATGGAGACTACCTGGGCCGAGGCTCTACGCTGCCGCTTGTGAATGGTAATCTGACCGGAGTAAATGAATTTATTAACAGTCGTTTCAGACTCAATAATTGTTATCCGAATCCGGCGACTTCTTATACCAGTTTCCAATTCTACATCAATTCAGAAGCAGACGTAGAATTAAAGATCACAGACCTTCAAGGCAGAGATCTGAAGATCGTACTGAAACAAACAATGTCTGCCGGAGAACACCAGGTGTCAACAGACTTGCGTGATCTGAAACCCGGATATTATATTTATACGATCAAGGCAGGTGTACTGTCGGATTCGAAACAGTTTGAAATTGCGAGATAAAATTATGAATGTTGAATTATGAATTATGAGTAAAAAAAAATCAATTCATAATTCAACATTCATAACTCATAACTACTAAACCCTACTTTTAAAACAACAGCAAATGAATAATTTTAAAAGAGTACTTACGATCGCATTCTCATGCTTCGTTCTGACTCATGTGGCGTATGCGCAGCCTAACAAGCGGCAGAAAGGCCGGAGCGGATCTTACCGCGATCCCTTTCTTAATACCCAATGGTGGATCGGCATCAAAGCCGGCGCCAATCTTACCAAAGCAAAACCGACAGACCGCTACTCTACATTCAATTCTACCGTTGATCCGTCCACCAATGAGTACGATAAAAAATATCAAAACTTTAACAAGCTTGGTGGCCAGGCGGGAATTGAAATTACTTTTTACCGTCAGGGTTTTAGCCTCAGCTTCCAGCCAAATTACCGGCGCATGTCGTTCGTGTATACCAACGAATACAACTGGCAAGACGCTTCCAACGCAACGTATAGCTTTTCTTCACACTACAAAGCGATACAAAAATTAGATTACTTCGAACTTCCTCTGTTAGGAAGGTATGAACCTTTCAAAACAAGACTAAGACCATTTGTACAGGTTGGAGTTTTTTATGCAATTCTAAACAATGCCTATAAAGCCACTGAAATAAAAGTAACCGACAATGCCAGTGGCTCTGTGAATGAATACACCGATCAAAACATTACAGTAGGCGCCAAAGATCTTTTCATCAAGACAAATCTCGGGTGGATCGTCGGTGCTGGATTCAGTTATCCTGTCGGAAACGTGCGGTTGGCGCTGGATATAAGCTATCGGCGCACTACCAACAATATCACCAGCGCTGCCAATCGTTTTTCAAACGACCGCCTCACCGGCTCGGGAGATGTGATGGACGATCTTAAGCTTCGCAATCTTTCTGCTTCTGTTTCTATTTTAATTCCTCTACGTTTCATCATGAAAGGCAGCTTTAAGGCCGAATAAAAATATGACCATGAAAAAATTTACGCGCCTTTATTCTATACTTCTCTTCATCGCTGCGATACTGGCCGGTTGCGATATTAAGAAAAACAAAGAAGTAAAACCCGAAAAGGAATTTCTAAAGATCTACGACGACCAGTCTTTTTCCAACTCCTATATTCCCGTTGATCTCAAACAAACTTCGGACGGAGGATATATCATTCTTGCTAAAACGAGAATTTCAGCTTCTGCTTTTTATGGAATTTATCTTTTGAAAGCAGACAAGCAAGGAAACTTCGTAAGCCAGCAACTTTTGCCAGACTATCTTGTAAGTCCCACCAACAGCCTTATGCAGGTCGGGCAAGATTTTTATTTTTTCGGTATGGATGGCGTAACGCTGGAAAGTACGCTTATAAAAGTAGACGAGAATGGCGTGGCTACTGCAGTACAACAATTGTCCGGCATCCTTTATCCGCTCAGCACTTCGCAGGATGAGGCGGGAAATTTTGTATTACAAAGTTATGATCGCGATAATTTGCAAACCATGGTTTCCACAGTCACTCCTGCCGGAAACATTCAGAACACTGCTTCTTACGACATTGGCATTGGAGGATTCGATGCCGAGCAGCCGATCATCGATCACCTTACAGGAAATGGAAAAGCCCTGCCATTCCTATCTGGCAGCCTGGGGAACGGTACTTATTATTTCAATGGATTTTATAATTACACCTTCTCACTCGTATTCTTCAACTTTGGCAGCACCGCTAGTCCAGGCGTCCTCCAAGGTTACAAAGATGAACGTTGTATCAGTTCTGTGCTTTATCTCACCGACATCAATAAATTTGCGCTTTCCGGCTATGCATATGGAAACAATACAATCTACTCCTCTGCTACCGTAGCTTTCAACGCAGGCGCCGTAGCATCCAGTTCCGACCTTACCGGTTTTTCAATTCCTGAATTCAATGCCGATGCGAGAGTTATTTTAAAGCAAGAAAATCTGGATGGAAAAAACACATTGATCTATGGAAGCGATACCCGTTCCGGCCAGATCGCTTTGTACTTCTATGAAGCATCTACGGGAAATTTCTTATCGTCCAAACATCTTGGCTATTCCAACACTTTCCAATTCGGCAACATGATCAAAACTACTGATGGAGGTTTGGCGATTGTTGGTGTTACTTATCTGTCGGGGAGATTTCCGAGGTTGTGCCTTTATAAAATCAGTAGCGATTCTTGAGTTTTTAGTCCTGGTATAGAGTGGTTGAGCCTTTTCAATCTATTTCCGTTTTAAAATATTATCAATTTTGAAGCTGTTGATGGAGCTTTTCTCCAAATAACCTTATTTCCTTTGCTGGCACAAGTCTCCAGACTTGCGTCAGCGAGGTACGATCATTCATCATCAAATCTTCAAATCTTCAAATAAAAATCCCATATTTGTATTGAAAAAGATTTACAAAGGATGATTTATATTTCCAGGAAAGAACATTTTAATGCTGCGCATAAATTATACAATCCTGCATGGACAGAGGAGAAGAATGTGGAGGTGTTTGGCCCCTGCGCAAATGCGAACTGGCATGGACATAATTTTGAGTTGATCGTGACTGTCAAAGGTCTTCCTGATCCTGATACTGGCTTTGTGATCGATCTAAAAAAACTAAGCAAACTCATTCGCGCTGAAGTGATCGAAAAACTGGATCACAAAAATTTAAACCTGGATGTAGATTTTATGAAAGGTAAAATGGCCAGCACCGAAACACTTGCTATGGAGATCTGGAAGATCCTTGATCCGCAAATAAAAGCCATTGCTCAGAATGCGAAGTTGCACTGCATCAAGCTTTATGAAACACCCAGAAATTATGTGGAATATTTTGGGGAATAAGATACCAGATACCGGATACCAGATGCCGGATAATTTTGAATTGATCTTTATCTGATATCCGGCATCTGGCATCCGGCATCCTGATTTTAAAAGTTTTTACGCAATTATGAAATACTACCTCATCAGCGGCGAACGTTCCGGTGACTTGCATGCTTCCAATCTTGTAAAAGAGATTCAGAAAAATGATCCACAGGCTGAGTTCCGTGGTACTGGCGGAGATTATCTTCAGGCTACAGGTACTACACTTTTTCGCCATTACAAGGAGATCGCTTTCATGGGATTATGGGAAGTGGTTACCAACCTTCGTGCTATTTCCAGGGTCTTCAAAGAAGTACAAGCCGATATTCTCACCTACAAACCCGATGTATTGATCTTAGTAGATTTTGGCGGTTTCAATATGCGCATGGCGAAATGGGCAAAGGAAAACGGATTAAAAACATTCTATTACATTTCTCCAAAGATCTGGGCCTGGAATCAAAAAAGAGCGCTGAAGATAAAAGCTTCTGTAGACCGCATGTTTGTGATCATGCCTTTCGAAAAAGATTTTTATAAAAAATACGATTACTACACGGTAGACTACATCGGAAACCCGGTACAGGACGCGGTAGGCGCGCATGTGGTGAATCAAAATTTCCGTAAGGAAAATAATATTCCCGATAAACCCATTCTTGCAATCCTGGCTGGAAGCCGCAAGCAGGAAGTAACGGTGATGCTGAAAACGATGATCAGTTTTACAAAAGACTACCCGGATCATCATTTTGTGATCGCAGCAGTTTCCAATCTTCCGAAAGAATATTATGAACCATACCGCGCAGCTAATATTACGATCGTCTACGACCAGGCCTATGACGTACTCGCGCATGCGCAGGCCGCAGTGGTGACTTCCGGCACAGCTACGCTGGAAACGGCCTTGTTTGAAGTGCCGCAAGTAGTATGCTATAAAACCAACCCCATCACCTACATGATCGGGCGTCCGCTGGTAAAGGTGGAATACTTCTCGCTTCCCAATCTGATTGCCGGCAAGGAGATCATTAAAGAATTGCTTCAGCATAATTTTACCACCGAAACAGTTTCCGCCGAACTTAAAAAACTACTGGACCCCGCCTACAGCCTTAAGGTGAAGGAAGACTACCGCGCTATGAAACAGATCATGGGAGAGAAAGGAGCCTCAGCCAAGGCAGCTAAGCTAATGGTAGGATATCTGAAAAACTAGAAAGTATCTGACAGCAAGAGCAACAGCAAGAGTATTGAGAACAATTGAGAACAGCCTCAGTACTCTTGCTGACCTGCTCTAGTTAACTTCCAGACCAGTGGAAAACAAACCCAGTCTTTCTCGCTGATATTTAGCCCGTTTTTCTATCTTTGTGAGGTTTTAAACGATCCCTATAGTGTCGGTAGTAGTAGAAAATCTGGTAAAAATTTATGGGAAACAGCATGCCGTTGACGGTATCTCGTTTTCTGCACAGAAAGGTGAGATCATGGGTTTCCTGGGGCCAAACGGAGCAGGAAAATCCACCACTATGAAAATCGCTACCTGCTATATTCCTCCTTCCTCGGGCTTTATAAAAGTATGCGGCTACGACGTAACCGAATCTCCTCTTGAAGTAAAAAAGAAAGTAGGCTACCTACCCGAACATAACCCGCTGTACCTCGACATGTATGTGGAAGAATACCTCTCTTTCTCCGGCTCTGTTTATGGCCTCAAAGGTTCTAAGCTGGATACAAGAGTACAAGAGATGGTGGCAATGGTAGGGCTCACTGCCGAAAAGAAAAAAAAGATCGGCGCTTTGTCGAAAGGCTATCGCCAGCGTGTAGGCCTGGCCCAAGCCATGATCCACGATCCGGAAGTGTTGATCCTCGACGAACCTACTACCGGGCTGGACCCTAATCAGATCCTGGAGATCCGGTCAGTGATAAAAGAATTGGGAAAAGAGAAAACAGTGATCTTCTCCACCCATATCATGCAGGAAGTACAAGCCCTTTGCGACCGTGTGGTGATCATCAGCAAAGGCAAGCTGGTAGCCGATAACAAGGTTTCCGAATTAAAAAATATCCAGCAAAACCAGCAGGTACTTACCCTCGAATTTTCTTCCGAAATAGATCCTGAACTTATCAGACAATTAGAAACCGTGCGCAGCGTTACTTACCTGGGCAAAGGAGTTTACGAAGTTGTATGTAGCCTGGAAAAAGATATCCGCGCCGAGCTCTTCCGCCTGGCTTCCGAGAAAGGCTGGACGCTCATCGGTATGAAACAGGAAGAACGTACGCTGGAAAACGTTTTCACCGATCTTACGGGGAAAAAGTAAAAATGAAATTATGAGTTATGAATGTTGAATGATGAATTTATGAATCAAATTACAGCAACCGCCAATAATCAGAGAGAAGATATTTTGTCTCATTTAAAATTTAAAATTCAAAATTTAAAACTAATAAGCATAGCTTTCCTGTCGATCCTTGTAACCCCCGCAATTGCAGGGATACAGGATAGTATCGGGCTGGAGAAGAAAGACGGTAAAGTATATGTACTTCACCAGGTAGATGCAAAGGAAACGCTTTATTCAATCGCCAAAAGATATTCTGCAAAAATAGAAGAGGTAAAAAGCGCCAACCCGGAAATGGGCGATGCGATCAAGATCGGGCAAACCCTTCGCGTGCCCTACAAAGGAGTGGTTCAGGCGCTGCCAGGTACGAGTCCTTCTTCAGATGCTAAAAATTTCAAAACACATACAGTAGAGAAAAAAGAAACATTGTATTCCATTTCCAAAAAATACAATGTACCGGTAGAAGAGATCACCAAGGCCAATCCTGGCATTGAGAGCGGACTGAAAGAAGGACAAGTGCTGAAAATCCCTGTAGCAGGAAACGAAGTGAGGTCCACCACTGCTACCACAAAGCCAGGAAAGATCCATAAAGTAGAGCCTAAAGAAACGCTGTTTGGTATTTCTAAAAAATACAATGTATCTGTAGACGATCTCAAGAAAGCAAATCCTCAACTGATCGACGGATTGAAAGAAGGAATGGAAATTACGATCCCGGAAAAAACATCGTCTAGAAACTCTTCTTCCAATACTCCTGTAACCACCGCAAATACAACGGTTGCGAAGGAAAAGGAAAAAGAAGAAGAAAAAAATGAGCCGGTAGTACAGGTGCAGAATCAGCCGAAAGGAGAATTTAAAAAGATCACCGAAAGCGGAATGGCCGAGTTGCTCGAGAACAAGAGCGATGCACCTAAATTCCAGGCCTTGCACAAAACAGCTCCTGTAGGTACGATCATTCAAGTAGTAAACGATGCGAACGGACAGAAAATATTTGTAAGGGTAATTGGCAAACTTACAGATGTAACAGATGGTAAAACGATTGTAAAAATTTCACAAAAAGCGATGGACCGCCTGGAGGTGAAGGATAAGAAGGTGGCGGTGACGCTCACTTATATTCCGTAAGTTATTGTCCGGGATTCCAGATGCTGGATACCAGATACCGGATAAAGACAGAAAAATGACTAGTGTGGGATGTAATTTATCTGGCATCAGGTATCTGAAATCCAGCATCATAATTTTAATAAAATTTAAATTCATTCAATGAAAATGATACGAATAACCGTTTCGGCGATAGTGGTTTTTTCTCTTTGTTTTTTTATTAGCTGTAAAAAAACAGTTAATAATTTCGGCTCCCAGGTGCAGAATATAACAAAAGAAAATGCCTTGATTGAAGCGGCTTTTGACGATGTGTTGAAAGTATCAGAAAATATTCTGATGAAAAATGCAGATGCCAAGATTGGCACCACCGCAGCGCCGCTAGGTTGCATCACCGATATTGATTCTGTGGTGACAGGTCCGGGGAGTAAAACTTATACGATTCATTTTCCTCCATGCACCAGCTACGATGGAAAAGCAAGACTGGGTTATATGTATCTTTATCTGACCGGAACGAATTACAATTCAACAGGAGCTACGCTAACCGTGAAGTTTAATGATTTTTATATAAATGGAAATCAGCTGAGCGGAAAAATGATAGTGACCAATCTTGGTGCTGGAGTTTTTGAAGTAGTAGTTTCCGACGAAGACGGTTCAGGCTTTGCTAAAATGGGAATCACTGAGTTCAATAAAGAAACCAGGTGGAAATCGACCCATAAAAGAATTATTTATTCAGGAAACGGCGATAATATTATTTTGAATAATCAATATTATATCTGCAATTACGACAGCTCTATTCCAACCTATGAAGGCTTTAGTACGGATGGGATCCATTACCAGGGAGATATTGTTTCCGATCATCTTACGCTTGATTATGGCTGCACGGCAAGTGGTAACCTGCGTTATCCAATGGATGGCATCATTCATTTTAAAACACCTTATGGCAACCGTACAGTAGATTATGGCGCCGGCCTTTGCGATTACCTTGCAACAATGGGCTACAACGGAGCTACGCAGGATTTGTACTTGTATTAAGTTATGAATGTTGAGTTATGAAGTATGAATTAAGATCTTAATCGATAACTCATAATTCAACATTCATAATTCATAACTTATCGCCACTAGCCACACAACGACGTTATTTGTACTTATAGGGTTTCAAAACAACGACGTAAGTTATTCACAATCATTAAATTTTTATCTGAAAGCTCCTTGTAAATGGGGCTTTTTTTATTCTTTTTTCATGATAATTCTTTTATTTTTGTTTCTTAAAATCTGATTATTGTGGGAAACGAATTAACAACTGTAGACACCGCCAAAAAGCTTGGCCTTTTAGAAGAAGAATTTGAAAAGATCAAACAGATCTTAGGTCGTGTTCCAAATTTTACAGAGCTCTCTATTTTCTCTGTGATGTGGTCAGAACATTGTTCCTATAAAAACTCGATCGTGTGGTTGAAAAAACTTCCGAAAGATTCTCCAAGAATGCTTGCCAAAGCTGGAGAGGAGAACGCAGGCCTGGTCGACATCGGCGATGGACTTGCCTGTTGTTTTAAGATCGAATCGCACAACCACCCTTCGGCGCTGGAGCCATACCAAGGCGCAGCCACAGGCGTAGGCGGGATCAACCGCGATATTTTTACAATGGGTGCAAGACCTATTGCACAATTGAACTCTCTTCGTTTCGGAAATCTTTCTCTTGAAAAAACAAAATGGCTCGTACGCGGCGTTGTAAAAGGCATCGGTGATTACGGCAATGCTTTCGGTGTACCTACCGTAGGTGGAGAAATGTATTTCGACGATTGCTATAATGTGAATCCTCTGGTAAATGCATTTTCTGCAGGAATCCTTCGCACGGATCAACCTCCTGCAAGAGCTACTTCCTATGGCGTTGGAAATCCTGTATTCATCGTAGGTTCAGCTACCGGTAAGGATGGTATTCACGGAGCTGCCTTTGCGTCTAAAGATATTACAGAAGATTCTGTCAACGATCTTCCTGCGGTACAAGTAGGAGATCCGTTCATGGAAAAATTATTACTGGAGGCTTCCCTGGAGATCATCGCTACCGGCGATGTGATCGGGATCCAGGACATGGGCGCTGCGGGAATCATTTGCTCTACTTCGGAAATGAGCGCCAAAGGCAAGCACGGAATGGACATCTGGCTGGAAAAAGTGCCGATGAGACAAGCCAACATGGTACCTTTCGAGATCCTTCTTTCCGAATCACAGGAAAGAATGTTAGTGGTGATCAAAAAAGGGCAAGAAGATAAGATCAAAGCAATCTTCGATAAGTGGGATTTGAATTGCGAACAGATCGGCGTAGTAACCGATACTGAGCGTCTGAAATTTTATGTATCAGGAGAATTGGTAGCAGATGTGCCTGCCGAAGACCTTGTATTGGGTGGCGGCGCACCGGTGTATCACCGCGAATACAAAGAGCCGGCTTATTTCAAAGAATTCCAAAACTTCGATATCAACAGCATTCCGCTTCCAAAAGATTATAAAGCGATTGCTGAATTCTTATTGCAACATCCAAACATCGCTTCCAAAAAATGGGTGTACGAACAGTATGACTCCATGGTAGGAACTGCCAATGCCAGCACCAATGCAGCATCTGACGCAGCGGTGGTAAATATCAAAGGCACTGACAAAGCAATCGTGATCACGGTAGATTGTAATTCAAGATTCGTAAACTCTAATCCTGAAGAAGGTTGTGCAATGGCTGTGGCTGAAGCGGCCAGGAATATTGTATGTTCCGGCGGTGAACCCGTAGCGGTTACCAACAACCTGAATTTTGGAAATCCATACAACCCTGAAGTATACTGGCAATTCGTTCACTCTATCCAGGGGATGAGCAAAGGTTGTTTGAAATTCAATACCCCTGTAACAGGTGGAAACGTGAGCTTCTACAACCAGTCTGCCGACGGTGGCCCGGTATTCCCAACGCCTACGATCGGTATGCTCGGCATAATGAATGATATGAGCAATCGCATGACGCTGAACTTTAAGAAAACCGGCGATATTATTTACCTGATCGGTTATTCTAAAGACGATATTTCTTGTTCGGAATATCTGTATTCTTACTTAGGTGTAAAAAAATCTCCGGCTCCTTATTTCGATCTGAACGAAGAGTACAACGTACAAGAGCTGGTAAAAGGATTGATCAAAGATAAATTATTGGCTTCCGCACACGATCTTTCTGAAGGCGGATTGTTTGTTGCCCTTGCAGAATCAGCAATGGCAGGCGGTCTGGGCTTTAAGGTAACTTCTGATTTCCGCTATAGAAAAGATGCATGGCTATTCGGTGAAAAACCAAGCCGTGTACTTGTTTCCGTATCTCCTGATAAAGAAAAAGATTTCCTCAGCTACGTAAGAAGCTCGCGCAATATGATCAGCCGCGAAGCAAACTTTGGAGTGGAAATTCTTGGAACAGTAACCGCTTCTGATCTTGTAGTAGACAACGAGGTACTGATCTCTGTAGCGAAAGCAAAAGATCTATACGACAACGCTCTGGCGCTACAAATGCAATAGTTGCAAATTCCAATAATCAATATCCAAATTCCAAATCAATATTCTTCTTTGGGATTTGGATATTGGTTTTTAGAATTTAATTGAATTATAAACCAATAATCAAGTTCATCTAATTTCGTGGGAAAAAATAAACTGGCTCGCTTTGCTGTCAATGCTCAGCGTGATAACGTCATTGAAGAAGGCAAGGAAATTTTTGGTAAGATAAAGGGTAACTGGAAAAAGTTTTTCGGCAATGAAAATCCTTTGTTTGTAGAGCTTGCCTGCGGTAGAGGAGAGTATACTACTGGTTTGGCAGCCGTTTATCCTGATCGCAATTATGTAGGGGTAGATGTAAAAGGAGCACGCATTTGGAAAGGCAGTACTGTAGCGGTAGAAAACAATCTAAAAAATGCAGCCTTCCTTCGGATCAAAATGTATTTGCTTCCTGAATTTTTTGAACCGGGAGAAATAGACGGCATCTGGCTCACCTTCCCCGACCCACGCCCACGCGACCGCGATGAAAAGCACCGTCTTACCTTTATCAATTATCTAAAAGTATACAAAACGCTACTTGCTAAAGACGGCATGTTTCATTTCAAAACAGACAATCCCGGTTTGTTTGAATACACACTCGAAGTACTGCAACAATATCCGGAACTAGGTGTGCGCGATCTGGAATACACAAAAGATCTCTATAACTCACCTTACAATGCCGAGCATCATGGCATTGAAACCACCTATGAGCGTATGTTTGTGCAGAAAGGGTTTAAGATTAATTATATGAAATTCCGCTTCGGAGACTAGAGAGTTTTTTGCCAGCGCCAGCTTCCGCTGATGCTTTTTACTGTATACCTGCAGCAAACTTCAGAAACGAAATCTTTTTTTCCCTAGCAGAAATACAAAGAACGGAATTCCCACAAATGATGTAATAATGCCTAGCGGTACGCCTGCCGGAGGGAAAAGAAGCCTGGAAAACACATCGCAGGCGAGCAGAAAAACAGCGCCCCAGAGGACGGTGAAAATGATATTATATTTTCCGCTCACACCATACACAGCACGTACAAAATGTGGAATGATCAATCCGGCAAAACCGATCGGCCCGGCCACGGAGACCGCTGCTCCTGTAGCCAGCGAGCAGGACAGCAATACCATCCAACGCAGGTTTCGGGTGTTTACACCAATATTTTCCGCACGCTCCTCTCCTAGCAATAAAATGGTAAGTTGTTTCTGATAAAAATTAAATGCGAACGTAAGCCCCACTACTACGGTTGCTAAAAACGGGATCTTTCCCCAACCTGCCAATTCAAAACCTCCAAGCGTCCAGTAGATAATATTTTTCAACCTGCTGTCGTCGGGTGACATATATGTGACCAGACTTGTGCTTGACACCATCAGCGCCGAGAGCGCTACACCGGCGAGCAACAGGCGTGTAGGATCAATTCTTCTTTGTTCGTAAGCGATCATAATAGCCACCAGGGTCACTAAAATAGCGCCGGAAAAAGAGAACAATGAAACTGTAAATATATTCGCAGGAATTATTCCAGCATATACCACACTGGCTCCAAGACTAGCACCAGACGAGGTTCCCAGCAAATAAGGATCCGCCAGAGGATTGTTTACCATCGCCTGCATCAGGTAACCGCTTAGCGACAGGGCGCCTCCTGCCAGCAATGCCACCAGCACTCTTGGCAAACGGAGTTCTACAATTGCATAATGCTCCGGAATCTCAGGATCGTATTCAAACAAGGCAGAAAAGATCGTAGACCAATTTGTTTCAAAACTGCCTATCCTGATCCCGGCTGCTACCAGCAAAAAGATCAGAAGAAAGATCAATAAAAGACTTAAAATACTTTTTCCTTTCATCGTTGTGGAGAAGAATTTTCTTTTTCTAAAAGCGCACGAATTGCACGAACGGCTTCTACTACTCTTGGTCCTGGCCTTGAGAGATAGTCTTCGTTGATGGAATAATATTGTTTTGTTTTAAATGCTTTTGTTCTTTTTAATTCGGGGTGCAATTCAAAAAAATCTTTATCAAGCCCTACTTCCGGCCCTCCCAGGATAAGATCCGGATTGGTCTTTAAAATATATTCGGCGGAAAGAATGGGATAAGGATTTTCAAAAATACTGTCCACTGCATTAACTGCCCCGCATTGGCGCAGGATGTCGGAGGCATAAGTATTTTTTCCAAAACAGAAATAACTGTCTTTCGAGATCAACATCAATACCTTAGGTGGATCTCCAGATATGTTCACACGTTCTTTTTTTAAAATATCTTCGAGTGAATCAGCCACGCGAATTCCTTTGTCGGCATGATTGGCAAGGCTTGAGAGCCTTTTAATACCTTTAAAAATAGAAGAGACCGAATCGTAGGTTTGAAAATATACGGGAATCCCCATTTTCTCAATGGCATTGGCTTGTTCTATGGAAAGCATGCCATCCTTGGTGATCAGGAGATCTGGTTTAAGTAGTAATATCTTTTCTAAGTCGGGAGGATAATTATTGACGATGGGTTTAGTTAACGCTACCGGAGGATAATTGCAGTTCTGCGTACGGCCCACGATCTCTGAGCTGTCGCAAAATAAATACATGATCTCCGTTACAGAAGGTGCGAAGGGCAGAAATCGTTTGGCGTCTTTTTTAATTTTTACATCTCTGTCGAGATCGTCTTTTACAAGAATGACCTCTTCCTGTTTTTCCCGAATATTATTTCCCTGGCAGGAAAATAGCAGGAATATCATCAGGAACAGAGTACTTATTTCGATTGAACTAACTTTTTTCATGATCTATTTAGTTCCTTGAGCATTTTTAGTTTGTGATCTGGCAAGGTTTCTATTTGGATAACCTTTGCGCCTTGGCGCGAAATCTCTCGCAAAGGCACAAAGAGATCAGATTATATATTAGGTCATTTAAAATTTAAAATTAACCCTCAAATTCCTTACTTTTACACGAAGTTAATATATATATCTATAATATCATGATGGTAGTTACAGGGGCAGCCGGATTCATCGGGAGCTGCCTGATCAGCAAGCTGAATGCTCATAATTTCAATTACATTATTGCGGTAGACGATTTTTCGAACGAAGAAAAAAACAAAAACCTGGAAGGTAAAAAGATCCAGGAAAAAGTACACCGTGATGTTTTTTTTGAATGGCTCGATAAAAATTATAAAAAAGTTGAATTCATCTACCATATCGGCGCACGCACCGATACTACAGAGTTCGACAAAGCAATCTTCGATCGTCTCAATCTCAACTATACAAAAAAGATCTGGCAAGCTTGCTGCCAATACCAGATCCCTCTGATCTATGCTTCTTCCGCAGCGACGTATGGACTGGGTGAATATGGCTATGACGACAACGAAGCTGATATTCCAAAATTAAAACCATTGAACCCATATGGTGAGTCTAAAAATGATTTTGATATCTGGGCATTGCAGCAAAAAGAAAAACCTTTCTTCTGGGTGGGATTAAAATTCTTCAACGTATACGGTCCCAACGAATACCACAAAGGCCGTATGGCTTCTGTGATTTTCCATGCTTATAACCAGATCCTGAAAACCAGTAAAATGAAATTATTCCGCTCGCACAATCCAAACTACAAAGACGGCGAGCAGCTTCGTGATTTTGTATATGTGAAAGATGTGGTGGAAGTAATTTATTTCCTGACACATCACCGCAAAAATTCCGGCATCTACAACCTCGGAAGCGGCAAGGCGCGTACCTTCCTTGATCTTACTAAAAATACTTTTAAAGCAATGCACAAACCCGAAGACATCGAGTTTGTAGATACCCCTGCCGATATCCGCGACAAGTACCAGTACTTTACAGAAGCCAATATGTCGAAACTGAAAAGTATCGGATACGATAAACCTTTCTCTACACTGGAAGAAGGCGTGGAAGACTATGTGAAGAATTATTTGAGTAAGGGAGTTTATTATTGAAATTATGAGTTATAAATATTAACTCTATATCTTGTTCTATTCGCTGTTCACAACCTGGATAAATATATACTTCTTCTGGCATCTGTGACAGCTTTTGCAGTAGTTTGGTTTTATTCATATAATCCATTTTATTTCCATTTACTTTAACTTCATACGCATTAGTAAAAGTTTTCCAAGGTCTTTATTAAAAAAGATAAATATAGATTTAAGTTCAGTAAATGGAAGCCCGTATGTCGTTCTCTCATAAATTTCACCTCGAAAATCTAATGACGGTAATTATTTTCTCAATATTCATACTCCTTTTTAGATAGAATACTCATTGCCTTGAAGAAAAATAAAAGTAAAAATAATATGCTAATAGCTCCATTGTATACTCCGTTCATTAAATTTACTTGCGAAGCTGACCATGTGTAAAAAAGGTATTCAGCTACTAAAATGGTTATCCATATGAGCACAGAATAAATCTTTTTTTTCATTTTGAACGAAAAATACATCAACGTAGAAAAACTAATCATGCATACTACCGGTAAGAATAAAAATAACCACAAATAGTAGAAGAGGTCTTCCCCATTTCTAATTTCATTTACTTTTAACAATCCATAATTATTATTCTTGAACATTAAGAATACATAGAATGCAATATATTTGATGAGCCAAAAGAACAAGATATTTAGTAGATTGGGCTTTAGCATAATTATATTATTTTAAAGATCTAATGTATAATGCTGGAGCAGGTTGTAGTGGAGTAGATTCCATCATTATACTTTCTCCTATACCATTATCAGCATAAACAGTTTTGTTTTGATAACCATGTGTTCCTTTAAATGTTGGTTGCGGATAGTAGTAGCCCTGATGGAAAGACTATTCCCTGTCAAACTCAATGTAAGCTTTTGAGCAATAATTTATTTTCAAATAATTTATATTTACTTTTCCCTTTTACACCTTTCATTGAAATGCTTTATGATAAAAAGTCTCATCGCTTTTTGATTTTCTTCCTCATTATAACTTTTTAACAATTCCTAATCCGATGAAATAAGTTTCTTGACACTGCTTAGAGTAAAAGAATATATTTTCCTATTAGTAATATCTAAAATTTTTGGGTACACATTATTTCCAGATCCAGGACTTACACCATTAGCTCCATAAGCAAATGTAAATTCATTGTATACGCAGTATCTTCCCAGACACTCAAACTTATCATAATTATCTTTCCCAAATTCTCTACTATTGCCTGATTTGTAGACACGCTCACCATCACAAAATCCCCAACTACCACTAATCCTATCCTGATCTTCTTTGTTTAAAAATTCAAGTTGATAGTGAGTATAGGTATTTCCTAGTTTATAGGTTCTCTGTTTTTCTTTTATCACAAATGGGGTAAGCTCTGATGGTCGATTATAAACAAACTCTTCGAAAGTTTTATAAATACCTCTTTTCAAAACAACCGTTGTATCTATTAAATAAGGACTTAACTCCTTTGGCTGGGCATACGATTTTTCCGACAAGACAATCGTAGTACATATATATTGTTGTGATAAACAGTAGCAGATATTGAGTAATTTTAATCATAGTATTATCTCCTTGATTTATTATATTTATTTTCATCGTAAAACTTCAACCCAGCTTTTTATTTGAATACAATTATCATAACTAAAATAATAATAATAAACACCATCCGATAAATCTGTGGATGGCCAGCTGTTTTGATAATGACTATCCTCATAGATTTTTTCACCCCATCGGTTATAGATTAACAAGTGTCCTTCGGTATTAGGCAAGAGTCCTTCAATTATTAAATGGTCATTTTTAAGATCTCCATTTAGCGTGACTAAGTTAGAAATCACAATATTGTTTTTATCATATACAACAAGAGTATCCTCATCTTCGCCACAGCTGTTGAATGCATTCACACTGTATGTGCCAGCCTTATTAATTGTCTTTACCGAGTTTGTATCTCCATCACTCCATATATAATGATAACCGCTACTATTAGGTAATCTGATAGCATAGGGCTCGCATATAAAAATTGCATCCGCTATATCAATTTCCGGAGGTGATATTACTTTAAAAATACTTAGAGAATCTGAATAAAGACAATTATTATAATCTGTTACACTTACATAGTACAATCCTTTTTCCCTAAATAGGGTGTGATAAGAGTCTGGGACGACAGTATTCCAGGCTACATTTGTGAATGTTGTATGGTCAATGTTGACCTTTACCGCTCCGTTTTTACAAATAGTTGTATCGTTGCCAATAGTAAAATCTTCTTCAGGAAAAATGGAAAGGGCGATAGTATCAATTAACTGATTGCAATTACAGTTATTACCATGAACTACATATTTTGTATCGGAAGAAACATTTGTAGATAGCGTATTCCCTACGGCAATAGTATCCGTAGATCCGGCAATACTCCACCAGATAAGATCGGGGCCGGTAGCTACCATATCAATTGAAGCATTTTTACATACTGTGGTATCATTAGATCTTGTAAGAGGAGTATTTGAATATTCTTCTACCGAAATATCGTCCAGATAATAATAGCAATTCCAGTAACCCAAAGAGAATCCATCTGTGTAGTAAAGAAATTTAAATGCTGTTGCAGTATCTGGCTTGAAATTTCCTATTAATAAATACTGGGCAGGACTGGTAGCTACAAAACAACCTGATATTTTTACCCAGTTAGTAGTATCGGTTATTAAAATCGTTTCATTCACCTGCGGTGAAAAAATAAGCTCTGTGAAATAATTAAGATCGATCAAGGTATCTGAAAAATACATCCCCAAATTATTACATGCATATTCCTTCTTGTCCGACATAATAACATACATTGAAGCACAATAAGTTTTGCCTACTTCCAATGGATGAATAAGTGGAACTTCAAGATATTCGCGATAGACAGGTGGTAGTGAAGAGGAAGGTCCAGGCCATATTTTTCCGAATGGAATAAATCCGGCAAGAAAATTTCCGGTTCGCGGAAGCTCTGAACCCGATTCATTGATCCCAGTTGTTTTTACTCTCGGCATATGCAGGTCACAACCTGGAGAACTTAATGTACTATAAATGTCGGCGGTGGCAAGTATTGGCCATTGCCAGTATTGGGTGCTTGCCTTGAAAGTTGCCTTATCGAACATCAGGGAACATGGAGGAGTGGATAATTCAAAACCAGGATTGGGGACGAGATTCTGAGCCTTGACAGATTGTATAAAAATCAACCATATGCTAATACACAAAAATAACACTTTTCCATTTTGAGTATTCATCTATCGAAACCATTAACGTTCTACTAAATACAATTAGAATAACTAAAACATGAATACTTTAATTATTCCAAAAAAGACAAAAAATATATTATTTCTTAATACTAATAGATCCATGTTTAATTATGTTCAATCTTAGTTCCCATTACAATAATAATTAGAAGAAGTATTATCATAACTAAGGTTAAACAATTATTTATTAGCATCCATTTTCTATTCTCAGGCTTGACTCGAGAATACCAAAAAGTAAAATACCATTTGAAATTATTTACTATTCCTTCGTAATACCTTTTATCTAAACTCAAATTGTATTCCATTACAAATAGTTTTTTACTAACAAAATTTCTTGTGATACCAAGTATCATGAACAATAAAGTAAAATATCCAACCATTCCCGTACTGATATAGAATTTTTCTGCGAGGATTATCTTAATGGAATATTACGAAAGCTAAAGTTTTAATAAACTCAATGCATAAAATAAAGGCTAACGATTGCAATAATACAAATTACTATTACAATTGTTAATATATTATTAACCAGCGCTTTTTTTTTATTTTGAGGTTTAACATTTGAATACCAAAAAGTAAAATCACAAGCTCTTCTCTCCACACTACTATCTCTTGAAAATATTTTGTGCGGTTTGAAGTCAGTACCATATTCGCTATTATAAAGTTTTATATTAATTCTGGAACGAATAATTGTACATAGCCATAATATACCTGCTAGCAATCCAAGAAAAATTCCCATATGTTATTTTTTTAAGTCTTTCCATTATTTCTCATCCGAACCAAATACTTTATCAACGACTTGGTCTTGCGCTGTGCCGAAAAGGAAGTCATCGATTACACCTTTAGGAACAAACCCTAAAGTTACAGTTTCTGCAACTGTATAACCAATAACTCTTTTTCCAAAATCAGAATATTTACCTTCTACCAAATCCAATCCTGCATCTGTGACCTCTGCATAAGTATCCATTATATTTGCAGCTTGAAACATTACTGCTCCCACAGGTACTGTAGCAGGCAATGCTATAGGAACCTCCGGCCCCAAAAGTTCTACTGCAATTGCACCATAGGTCGTATATTCTGATACTGTTGTAATAAATTCTGTACCTTCTCTTAACCCTGCGATCTCATTTTTGTATTTGTCAGCAAATTTTGCTCTATAATTCTCGTACGTTTTAAAGCTTTCTTTCAAACTTGAAAAGGTAGAATTCATAATTTTTTCTCCATAATTATAAATTGGTGTAATAGCAAAATCGCTAAAATGTGTTATATCACCAACCGTGTATGTTGTAATATTAGTACTCAGACTTTCATTTGCACCTGTATTAAACCCCCACTCTCCCATTGATTTGCTGTAATGAAGACCATCACTGCTAAATCCATTTCTCACCCATGCCCCCAGCCATGTATATCCTCCATCCGGATCGACTTGGCTTACAGGGTTATTTCCCATTCCTACATATGAACTGTAAAACTGCCTGTATTGGTCCGGCCCCATCCATCTGCCTATTACAGGATCATAAGCTCTGAGTGCAAAATTACTGGTACCTGACTCATCGTCTTTTTCAGCATACTCCCCTTGGAATCCATAACGATAGTTTTCGTTCTTAGGAGTTCTATAACGCATTACCATTCCATAAGCATAATAATCTGTCCAATCCAGGATATTAACGTCTGAGTTAAGTTTATTACGATCAATAAGAGCTCTTACACTTCCTACATGATCTTTCAATTCATATACATACGCATAAAAATTATTAGTAGGGTTTCGGAAACTTGTGCCTATTCTAGTGGAACCATATACAGGAACTTCTATCAGTTCATAATCCGTTGGGGTATTATTCACTTTACCAACGGTACCTTGATAAATTCCGGTTACAGAACCATTCTGCCCATATACATACCAATTTTCAATATCTGTAGTAGTACCTATTATTTTCTTAAGGATCCGCAATCCACCTTCATCGTATTCGTATTCTGTTATTTTGGTAGAGTGTGAAGCATCGCTATATAAAGCATGTGGCTTTCCTGCTCTGTTATATTCTATGTAAATATCGTTGCCGTTTACATAATCTATACCGATAACTCTCCCGGATGCATCGTAACTATAGTCTGCATAGCCTGTAATCGAGGATAATTTATTTCCATTATAGACGTATTTGTTATTACTAAAATCATTCAATACAGCTCCACTGGCATCTGTACGTTTAAGACTTGTTATATTGCCGTTCTGATCATATTCCATTCCTGTTTCATCAAAAATACTCCCAGCGGTATATGTTTTAGATGTAAAATTTGGTGTGCCGAATTTTGAATCCGTTAATTGATTTTTGTGGTCATAACTATAAGCGAAAGCGGAAGCGGAAGTTGCATCTTTATAGTTCCAATTTATTCCTTTAATACTTCCATTATAACAGTCAACACTTCCTGTTCCATAATTTATGTTATTAATTCCATTTCCTGTTTTACTATAATCGCCCGAAAAATATTCAAGGGAACTCGCAAATACATCCGGCCTGAATGCAGACTGTATGTCATTCTGATTAGAAGGATTATTAATCGCTTTTAAATGACCTTCGATCGTATATATATAATCCTCTCCCTGAAGCTTAGCACCCGAATCTCCTAATTCCCTTCTTTTTAAAGGACCGTGCAGATAATATTGATAATCGGCATGCTGTGGTATATATTTTCCGTTAGGCAATTGTTTGTCATTCTCAACCGAAGCGGTGCTACCTGGCCCTGCGTATACATTAGAAAGTCTTGTATTTAAATCATATTCATAAAAATGATAGTAAACATCAGACTGATTTGGCTGGAACGTAACCATTTCAACCTTCCCATATTTATTATAAGTATATTCTGTAATAAAAGTCTTATTCAATTGCACATAATATTGTGCCATAGAAATCACGCGGCCTCTCTCATCATAACTGAACCAGGTTGTGACAACATTGCCTTTGCTCATACAACTAATTTTTCCAATAACGTTTAGCTGAGTAATAGGAGATGTATTTGAACCGTTGTCGCCATGATAATATTTATGAATCACTTCATTTTTTTGCCCCGTACTCAATCCTCCGGTTGAAGAAGTATTCTCAAGTATAGAACTGGTAATCCCACCCCAGGAAACAGCACCAGTGCCAGATACTACATATTCGCCAGATTCCACAGCAACTGCATCAGCATCATAATTCACGTAACTGTATCTCTGCGGAGAAGCCACTCTTTGTGCTGCATCTTGAGTGAAACGAATATTACCATCATTCCTATATTTAAATTCAGTTGTTCCACGATCTGGTTCATCTATAGATAAAAGCCATCCACGGTGATTATAAGTATAAGTCGTTTTTTCAATAGACGAAAAATTATTTCCTGTAAATCCTGCTACACCATTGGGTGTTACTTTATATTTTATTCTTCCCACCAAGTCATAAAAAGAATAAGCTACCGTTTTGTCAGTTCCCGTTGGGTCTACGATCACTACTAATTTTTGCCCGGTTCGATCATAAATAACAAAACCTTCAATTCCATTTTTATCAGTATATCGGACGCCATATGCGTTTTCAAATAAATCAGAAGGCTGCATTAGATCATTAGGAAATGCTTTTGCTCTCATGGTCAAATACTGTTGAACATCTGCATTACCAGCACTGATTACTTCAGTAGCAATTTTCCCCGTATGAACATGTCCTAGTGAGGCATCACGATAAACATTCCCTGGACCGGCGGTAGTTTTAAGCTGGTCTGTTCCATCCGTGTAATATTCTGTTTGTGAAAAAGGATACTGTGTTGCATCTGTCAGCGGTTCTTTATAGGGAGATGTTGATGAACTGTTATTGTTGTTACTATAATACCATCCGAGGGTTCCGGGTGAAGTATTATCTATTGCATCAGGTTTACCCAATTTTGTTCCATCAAAATTTTTATAGCTGTATTGATTGCTATTTGTGCTGATAAAGTTTTGCTTGTATCCAAATTGTAACTTCTCCCAGGCCAGACTCTGTCCTCCACAACTATTGGTGAGGTTATCATTTTGGCTAATAGGCGCAGGCAGGGTATTTACAGTAGGCCTGTTGTACTGATCATACAATGTTTCCATCGCTAATACAACACCGTCTTCAATATTTTTTATTTGAGTTTGTCGGATATTTCCTGAACTGTTGTAGTATTTTCTATATTCGGAAACGACATTTCCTTCATCGTCAAATATTTTCGTATTAATTATATTTCTGGAATAATCTACGTCCTGGTTATCCAATTGTTCTTTTACAGATTCATCGATTATTAATTGAGCTCCATCTTCCAATACTATTCCATTACCTTCATCCTTTACTATAATACCTTCCTCACTCGATACTTTCCACGCAAAATGCTGTAGAATAATAGGATCTTGTATGGTAAAGCCTTTAGCATACAAATAATCGGGCAAAGTAATTATACACGGTTCTATCGGGAAGGAAACATCCTGTCCTCCTACAAAAACTTTAAAGGGAGGCATAACAGGACATCTATTTAAAGGATCACTTATCGTTGTTAGGTCTAATCTGAAACTTCCTAAGGTAACACCCGAGGCAACTTTGAACGTATTATTGCCTGTGAAAGTAATATTAGTACCTGCATTATTAGTAAGTTTGTAATTTGTCCAAAAATCAGGGATGGCGGAGAATGAAGCTGTATTTTCAATATCTTGGACCACCTTGTAACCGCCACTACTTGGATAGCCTTCATCTACTACCTGGGTTTGTGCACCGGTAAGAGATCCTGACAGCATCGTAGAATTTAAATTATAAGCAGCGCAGGTTGGAAGTACGGTAAAAGCAATTGTTCTTACGGCCAGTACTCCACATAGTGGCATGTAAGCCGTGATTGTGTGATTACCGGGAGTAAGTCCACCTGTATTATAAGGCATACCGACATCAGTAGGATAGCCATCGATTCTATAAGTAGGAGTGCCGGGATAGCTTGACCAGCTAAGATTTATGTTACTCCCTTTCACTACTTCTTCGTTTTGTAATAATCCTGATAAGCTGGGAGCCGATTCCTCAGGACTTAATCTTTGTACCGTATATACACGTTTGTTAAATAGATTTGGTAAGGGAGTTTGAATTTCATCACAATCCAAGCAAACACCACAATGTTTTAAATAAACAGTTGCTCTAACATAAAACTGGAAAGTTCCAGACCAATTGGAGTTCCATTGTATGTATATTGTTCGGGCATCCCTGTCTACCCAATTAGAATTTTGCGAAAACTGGTAGCTGCCAGTAGGATCATAAGCACTCAATTCATATGTCATTTGTAACTGTGTACCTGATCTACAAATCCCGTCGCTTTCTGGGAATCCATCCAGCAATGGAATTGCAGTTAGTCCTTCTGAACAAGGCACTCTATAGGTTTGAGCCTGTAAGCTAATGTTTACAAACAAAAGCGATAAAACCAAAAAAATAATTCTCCCTGCTTTCATTTTATTGTTTCTTTCCATAGTTGATAATTTGTTCGGATACTTTCTTCTCCCCAACACTTGTATAAATCTCTTGATACGTTCTGCTCAATCTACCATGCTGATCATATTCAAAGCGGGTATAAAGATTATTGTTATTTAAAATAGCTAAAAGTTCATTCGACACAGGATCATATACATAACTAGACATATCCGAGCTCAATGGTTGTACTCTGAAGTCATCGAAATAAACAGATCTGCCATCCGAAGGCGCATTATTTTTTGCAGAAATTATAATATCTCCAGATGCTGTAGCAGGTACCACGAGCGTCATCAAATACCAGCTTCCGGCTTTTTGTGTAATTACGGGGTTTACCGAATTTGATGTTAGAGAGCTGGTCAGTGCAATTTGATTAAGTTCATCTTCTTGAGTTCCGGGCATGTATACCCATACACTTGCTTTGTACTTTCTATTAGCAACATATTGTCCGCTTTTTAATGTATAAGAAAATCCTTGTTTTCCCGGATCAACTTTTAAACTGTATTTTCCTGTATGGCTAAAATCAGTACTGATAGCTCCTTGGTTTTTATTGACAAATCCTTCTGATGTGAGCGCTGGTGTATAATATTCTGCTCCAGAATATGCAATTTCATTGTGCGAGGCATTACTTACACTTGTAAGCATGAATCGATCCGTAGGGTCGTATATATTTGATATATATTTACCATTGATATCTTTTGACTCAATTGCTTTCGAATACTTATTATATAATGTAATTTCATTTTGTTTTTGAAACGCAGGATTTGCCGTAAGATCAAAATAAGTATACAGAGGTGTATTTTTAAATGTAGGATGAAATCCTGAAGCCGGAACGACATAATTGCTGAATATAAAAAACTGCGAAGTGCCATCTTCCTGCATACTACCAGTACCTATCCATAGATATTGCGCAACAGGTCTTGGTACATTATTCTGAACTCCTACCCCCAAAACATTATTAGTTTTTGACCATGTAGACATAGAAGCTGAGATTAGACCTGTAGGGGAGTAATTATCAGTAGGACTTGTTTTATATATTAAGTTACCTCCTTCTTGAGTAAGCATATTTTTATTAGTAGGATCAAATATCTTAATCCCCATGCCTTGATCACTATATAAAACATATGCAGGTACTGTACTCGTTACATATTTATTACCGTACGCATCTTGCGTTAAAACACTGGTTGGATTTCCGGTAAAGTAATCGAATTGCAAATTTTCTGTTTCTAACGTAATACCTTTTGTATTATCCGAGGCGATTGTTTTGATAAGTATATTAGGATATTCTGTAAGCCTCGTATGGATTAGCTTTGGCGTTTGATCATCACGAATGTATTTAAACTCATGGAAAACTTGTTCCACATGACCTTGGTTTTTGTATGAAGTTCCTAAGGTTGTTTTAAAATCGTTGTTATCTGTATGCAGATCATGTAAATACAAATATTGCGTTTCATTGATTATAGAATTATCTGAGGACTTTATTAAGCTCTTTGATTTCAGATTACCTAGTTTAGAACTAAAATCATCAATATTAACCCGTGTTGCATTTGCAGTAAAATCAGGATCGCTACTATTCATAACAAATTGTGCAGACGTCTTATCAATAATTTTCTTATTATCAACATCTGTAAAAGTCTCGAACTCATATCGCTGGTGTGCTAATGAAAAAACTTCATTACTGCCACTCACATCTGCATAACTTTGTCTTACTTCAACCGCACTATAAAATACACCTGGACCAGGAATTATCCTGGATAATGCAAGCGTTCGTGAATAATTTTTAGAAACATTATTCCTATATGCATTAATGTAATTAGTTTCTGTTGTCTTTACATTATCACTGACTGCAGATCCTAAATAGGATATATTATCAAATTTATACATTAAAGGTTCGAAGGAAGTTACACCATCGTAATAATCATAATTGGTAGAATAGATTCTTTCATCATCCAGAATTGATATTTTACTTACGCGCAATCCTCCTCCATCTCTTATTATACCTTTGTCAAAAAACAAATTGCCTCCAACCAAAGTAGGATAATCAGTAAAATCATAATTTCCGTCTACATTCTGCCCCAGAATACCAGCACTACAATCATATGAATGTTTACCCAGAATAGCGACTTTATTATAAAGATCAGCATCTTCGACAATAATATAATCTGCTCCAATTTCTTTAACAGTTACCATATTATCTACATTCTGCCAAGTCCACACTTGAGGAACAGTACCACCACATTTTGTATTTTGATCGTAATCATTAAATCCATAATATCTCAACAATGCCGTTATTTTCACACTTGCATTTAATTGCAATAAATTGCCGAAATAATTTCCTAAAAGATTAACCGCTTCATAAAAATTGACTTTCACTCTATTAGCAGTTGCTGTTCGGGTAAAGGATTGTATCGTCAGAGTACTATTAAAATCGAGCGCAGAGTTATTATATTGATCTGACTCATAATTAATAATTACATTAGCTCCCATAGCTGATTCTATCCTTTTTAAAGACCATGCATTTGTTCTTGCTGCTGAAGCAGGAGAAACAAATCCTGATACATTATCATTTCCATAATCAACCCAATCTGATTTATAATAACCCCAGATATCTTTTTTGTCGTTACTATAATCAGGATTATTTACATCATCGCTTGTAATTGTAGGATCAGTAGCATAATTATATTTGAACGCAATAGCAGGTAACACAGTCGTTCCGGATTTACCATGAAATCGGATAGAATTCAACGTTAGTTTCCCTGACAGTCCCGATACACTAGGGATCTTTTGATAAGCCTGATCGTTGTCAAAACTATTTTTAGTCTGGTCACACAAGGAATAATCTGTATTAAAATCTATACTTCTCAAGGAACCAGCTGTTACCTTATCTAAAATTGGATTAACATCGCTAGCATCAAGCACATTATCGGCATAATGTGGTAACGAGATCGTTTGCGAGAAAGATTTAGTTGCACTTAATAGTTGAAATGTCCCTGAATAGTCAAAACTTTTTGCATATGGTTCGGTTCCATTTTTTTTCAAATCATTTAAGTTGGAACTGGTTACTGCATTTAATAAAAGACTTGTTAGCTGATCATTTTGAAAAAGATATATATTATTCAATTTCATTGTGCTTGTAGGAAAATTATAATAGCAGCAATCTCCTGTAATAGTACTTGCAGGTGGTGTAGTGGACAAACCAAAACCATCTACACTTGTGGGAATAAAACCACCATTCTCCGCATTGCAAACACCTTTTCCATCTTTGCGTATCTCCTTTACAAAAATTGCTGTATGTGTCCTGGTTCTGATTGCATCCAGATAATAAACTTCTTTTCTTCCTGAAGAATAAAATTTGACATCTGGATTTAAATCTTTCTTTTTGCCTTCATTAGGAGTTCTCCAAATAAAATTATCAGACCACATTCCGTAGTCAAATTTTACCCAATATCCCCAATCACCATCGGAAATTGTTTTTGAGTTATCCGCATCATAATAATCAGGTCCTGTAATTCCTGTCAGTAGCCAGTTTGTTGCATATGGTTGCTTATTAGAGACCTTTCTGAACTGGTCACCATCATGCGAGCTTTCATTGTATTGCACTTCATCATATGCATAAACAGGTAGAGAATAATGATAATTGACACCAGAAGAGTTAGTGAGCATAAACCCACCAATTTGGTCTACTAGATTAAAAACATTCACATCATCATACTTCCCTATTATCCTATCTTGAGGGGTATTTTCAAAAGATAAAAATCCTTTGTTATATGCCGTACCGGTTTTGATTTCATCATTCGTAAACCATTCAACGTGCCTGGACCCTGCCAACTTATTATTCGCTGAATTAAATCCGGAAAAATCATCGTCCGTTGTTCTTATCTCTTCTGTGAGGGATATGTTTGCAGTATTGGTAACACTGCTTATAAAGGAAGGATCGCTAATCGCTAAATAGTTAGAAAAATCTCCTTTGAATCTGAAGTTCACCTTGCCTACACCTTGATTCGTTTTACCAAACCTTACTTTAGTAGAAGGATCAAGAGGGTTGTTAATATTTTCCCTTCTTAGATTTGTATTTTCAAAAACATAAGGTTGTATTTGCCCTCCAATCCCTTGTCCTGAAACGCTATAATAATCATAGGCTGGTAAAGATCCTCCCGTCTGTTGTTCTGGCATTCCGCTAATCCCATCAGGAGAATCCGGATCCGGAATAGAATAGGAATCCAGGGATTCAAATCCAGATAAAACACTTTTTGAGAAATAATCTTCATAATGTAATACTCCATAATTTAAGCCATTCGATGTTTCATCAGACCAATATCGAACATAATTATAAGACAAAGAGGCAACCATGAACGATACATCCCAGCCTTTCGAACTACTGCTTATTTTACCTTGCTTATTGTTTACAGAATGGGAAGAATAACCCGCTATGTTTGCTTCTGGATTTTTACTATTGCTATTTAAATTCGCCCCTATTAAAGAAATACTATTGTCGAGCATTAGTCCTACTCCAACTCCTCCGCAAACATTTACTGTTTGAAAATTAGTAGTGATACCTACATTCGCTACTACATTTATACCTGTTGCAGATGCTACAGATTTTGGAATAGCATTTACCGATGCAGCAACTCCTAACACACCGCCGCCCTCAAAGGGTGGGGAGCTAGCGGTAAGACCAATTGAAGCCTGAGAATTTAGAAGAGGTGTGGTAAAATTATAACCCATCATTGCATCCACACCTATTCCATTTCCCTTGTAAGTATCCGAGGCAAATGTTACTGCCGCATTTATAGTACCTATCCCTAAGCCAACCGTAAAAGATTTAGTAGAGCCTCCCACCCAGCTATCTTGAACAGATTTGATACTTTCACTGTAATCATCTGCATAGCCATTTACTATTCTGTTAATGGCACCGGGGTTAAGCGTCCATCCTAACCCTACCCACGAAGCCTCAAGCTCTGGCATAATTCCAGCATGGTAACTCAATGCCATAGGATATCCACCTTCTGGTCCAGGAATGTCTAGCAACGGAACATTATACGTGAAATCGCCGGTAGCAATATCTACCATGGTATTTGTATCCACCGGCTCAAAACTTGAGAACTCAGGAGCTGTAGAGCCTGCTGTCAGTGCGTAACTCAAAGTAGGCATCAATGTTGTAGTCAATAAATTGATTGCAATAAACAATGCAACAATGCGTAAAATTTTCTTTTTCATATACTTTAATTATGATATAATCCATCATTATTTTATAATAGCTAATGACGGTATGTTTTTTATATCTTCTTTTCTAAAACTAAACTTTTGTGTACCAATGCCAAACCCGAGTTCCTTAAGTGTGATTTCCAGTTCTTGATAATTATTATCTTCACTTTTCGAAAAAGCAAACAGAATTTGAGTACTTTGTCTCATACCATATAAATTAGGCACATAATAATCGGCAAGATTGAGTGTATCTTTCTTATCTCTTAGTGCATATATATAATCCGACAACCCAAAATTAAGCTTGTTAATACAAGCACTAAATTGCTCCGTATTGGTACTTCCCTTATACACTACATCTTTACCACTGAGCGACATATTCAGTATAAAATAATTATATCGTTCATATTCATTCCTTCGTATTTCCAATTGTTCCGGTGTAGTACCGTTCTCGATTTCTTTTTCGATTAATAAATTAGTTGGATAATATGTAATATCGATTTTATAATCCCCTATTGTCTTCTCCTTTTTCAGCCCGTTATCCGGATCATTTAGGTAACTAATAAGATCTGATTTATCCGTTTTATTTTGGCAAGCGAAAACAAACAAGCACATTATCCATATACAAATGCCATTGAGTAAATATTTAGTGAATGATAAAACAGTTTTTAAACGGTTTTTTATTTCAATGATAGACATTTTTATCTTTGTTTAACTTCACTTTTTCGAATGAATCAACTCTATTTATTGGTTGATCATTTTTATAATATCTTCCGTTATATCGACCGTATTATCTGCATAAGCAATATTACCAGCAGCAGTGGCGAAAATGATTTTGTATCCATTTTTTACACCATATTCTTTTATTTTCGCATTAATCGCTGCCAATACTTCCTGCGTTCGTTTTTGCTCTTCACTTTGAGTTTTCTGCTGCACCGCTTGTTGGTATTGTATTAATTGTTTTTGTTTACCACGCAATAATTCCTGACTTAATTGTTTTTCCTTGCCAGTCATTTTCGACTGTTCTTTTTCATATTTTTTTAACGATTCTTGAAATTCAGTAGTCAAACTATCAATATTTGCATTGGCAATTCCTTGATCTTTTTCTACTTCTTTTTTAAGCACCTGCATTTCCTTACTTTGCTCCAGCAATTTTCCTGTATCTATATAAGCTATCTTTTCCACTTTAGTCAACACCAGTACAGAAAGCCCGATGACCACTACTGTCAGTACAATCAGCGCGATCGAAATTATTTTGTTATTCATCGTTTGCTCCTTACTATTTTTTCTTCTCCAACTTTTCTATTCTTTTATTCTGTGCTTCCAGTAGCTGAAGTAATTTCTCATTTGCCTCTTTCTGCGCTTCAATCAGTTTTTGTTGTTCGATCACATATAGCGTTAGCTCTTCCACTTTTTCTGTGAGCTTTGTATTGATCTCTCCCACCTGCATTCCGTCTTCTTCCACTTCACTTGCGGCAGGAAGGCCTGGAAGGTGTTTATGCTCCTGAATATATTTTTCTACTTCACCCAATGACATCAGCTTATATTCTTTGGCAAATACATAATCAGGCCATTTGGTACGAAGCTTCACTGCAATTTCTGTAGCGATCAGTTTTCCATTAATGGCAACCTTATATCCGGAAGCAACATAGCTATCACCAATACCAATCGTACCGTCGGCATTGAGGCGCATTGCTTCTACATTGTTGGTTTTGAAAATAATCGGTTGCGCGTTGGTCGTTCCTATAAAATTGCTGGTCGTCGCATTATTATTTCCCGCCAGCTTCCAGCCGCTACTCAGGTCTACTGCCAGCCAGCTACCGTTACCTGTGCTGTCTGAAGTCAATACCTTACCTACTCCTGGATTGGTAGTCAGTTGTAACCCTGTAGATTTTACTGTTCCGTTTACATTCAACTTTGCTGTGGAGGTAGCCGTAGTACCGATTCCGACAAAAGTTCCATTGTCATAGATCTGGCTTTTGGTAAGCGTTGTCGTACTGTTAAACTTAGCCACATAGTCCACTGTACCAATAGTGCACATAGATAAAGTAGCTGTTCCAAATAAAGAAGGGTTGTTAAATTCCTGGCTTGAAGTAGTATTCCACGCTGCGGTAGCAGCTCTTGTACTACTTCCATTATCATTGTCTTGAATGTTAATGTCAAATCCTATGGAGATATTACCGGCACTTGTGGGAGCCGTGATTCCAATTGCTGTCCATGGAATCGTAGCGATCAAATTATAGCCTGGCCATGAAGTTGGAACCATAGTAAATTGTAAGGAAGAATTACCATTGCTGCCATATAGAATTGTAGGAGCAGCGGATGTTCCGTAGGTAAATCCGAATTGATGATCCGTAGAATTATAAGAGCCAGGTTTTGTATTGCTTCCATCTATATAAATTTCTACCGCATCGTACATCCATGGAGAGCCTGTACCTACTGGAGCTGGGTATAGTGCGCCGTCTTTTACTTCTACTAAAACATAGAGATTGTTCACATCAAACATCGCTCTCCATTGAGCAGCATAGTCTGATTGTAATTGTGAGCCGGTACCTGTGCCCGGAACATATTTATTAATAGCATTAATGGGAGCTCCATTCCACGAGCATCAGGAAGACCTGTACGGGTAGGAACCGTTGAAGTATACACGGCCGTTGGACCTGTACAACTTGTTTGGGCAAATGAAGCTATGGAACTCAATACACATCCGAGTGCCAGCAAAGAAATTTTTAACTTGCGCATATTATTGATTTTAAAGAGTAATTTTTTTTGAGAAATGGATCTTTAGCTGTTTGTATTAAATAGAATTTGTTCAGTATAAAACATACTCTACCTGCCAATGATTTTGAGACAATCGTATATCTCAATCATTGATTGATTTATTATTATTTATATATAAATGGCCAAGCCCTTTCTGACGTTAACCGGTTGATATTACACTCATACATATACTTCAAGAGTACCGTAGCTCTTAGGAAAATGAAAAAGATATTGAAAAATGGGATTCGGTTGGTGTAGTTGCTATCTATGGACTAAAAGTATTAGGTTGAAATTTATTTTCCAAAACTAATTGTGAAATTTTTTCCATATTCTTTTTTAAATATAATATTTCAGCGACCTGATTACATTTAAGACATAAATCAATATCTATTTATATAAAATGATGTAATGCAGTGTATCTGGATTGTTGAATCTTCAAAAACCTCTCAATGATATCTTATAATTGATTTCATCTCTTTTTTCATAAATTGTAAAATACATATATTTCAATAATTACATTTTGAACCTTAACCGCGATTATTTACCCGAACTAAAACGGGAAAAGCTTACCGAAATCACAGAAGTGATCGTGGCGGAAATGAAGCCTGCTATGGTGATCCTGTTTGGTTCATACGCACGCAAGCTGTGGCTGCACCATAGTTGAATGGCCGAAAGAACCGATCAAACCCGGCGAAAGCGCTTCCATCATAGTCAACTTCGATTCCAAAGGAAAGGAAGGAAGATTTAACAAAGTGGTGAACATTCTATCCAATTCATCCAGCAATTCTTCAAGAGTTACTATTTCGGGAACGGTAGAAAAAAGCGCAGCTCCTCCTCTCAAATAACAATGGATTCATCGTTAGGCATTAACGTCGAATCCATTGTTTGTTTCCATTATATTCTACCTGCATAGAATCTTTTTCTTTATGCAAGATGGTGACATTATTAATAATATCTTTTTCACTTACCATGTACTCTTTATCCCACAACCTTATTACACCTACTTTTTTATCGGTTTGCTTATTATAAACAATTCCAATGTAATTAATAAAGCTCCAATCAATAGGCGCTGTAGCTTCTTCTTTTTTTATGGTTAATTTTGTTTTAGAAGAAACTGTTTTTTTTGCAATCACATTTTCATTCACATTAAATGCATTAGAGGCAGCACCCAGAAATGGATCCCTGTAATTACCCAAAACAAGAACCGTTGGTTCCTCTTTCTGCTCGATTGATTTTGCCGGTAATTTTTGTGCCATTACCACTACATCATCATTGTTGGAATCTAATCCGGCGAAAACCCGGTAAAATACCAACCCCCATATCAGGAGCACACCGCTCATGAGGATATATGTAGTAGTTTTACTTTTCATGATTAAGGATGCAATATATTTTTAGAATTGCTAAGAGCACTTGCATTCCCTGCTTTATCTACTGCAGAAACTTTTGCATATATTTTATCTCCATTAGTACTTCCTGTAGGGAAGTTAACTGTCTTGCTTACGGTAGGAGCTGTTATCTGATAGGTCACTGGTGTATAGTTGACTGTATCATTGACGTAAATATACAACGTGTAGGTCTCCGCTCGTGTCACGTTATTCCAACCAAATGTAGCACTCGTACTATTACTGCTTGGCGTGATCATTACAGGGACTGCAGGTGCTGTTGCATAATAGCCGATGTAATAAGTAGTCCAGTCTGTTTCAAGTCCTGAATCATCTTTTGCTTTCACTCTCCATTTGTATTCTCCTTCAGGAAGTGTGAAAGCATAAGTATGATCTGTAGTTTCTTGGTTCAAGATCATGTTTGTTCCAAAATTACCAGAGATAGTATCTATATTAATTTCATATTTGGTCGCACCGGTTAGTTTATCCCAGGTAAAATTTATAAGGCCTCCGGAAGCAGCGCCGACAAAAGTATTGTTCGCAGGTGAAGTAAGATTCACTTCCTGCTTATCCAAAGATGAAACGAGCATGGTAAGATTGAACGTCTGGTATTGTGTTTTGTAAGCGCCGTTCTCCGCACGGATCCTCCATTGATATAGACCCGGACTCAATGTTTTATAAAATTTATTGGTACCTGTGATGACTGTATCTACGATACTCTGAGGGTTATCAAACGAGGGAGAAGCAATCTGGATCCTGTATTGAGAAGCACCGTTAAGATCCTCCCACCAGAACAGCTGTTTATACACCTGGCTTTGTGCTCCATCCGGAGGTGTATCGATTGTTATTTTCTGATTAGTAATGTCTTTTTCAAAAACATCCTTACAGGCACCCAATAAGAGTGTCACTGCTAACAGATACAAAAAGACAAATCGGTTATTCATTTTTCTTTTCATCATTCGTTTTGTTTTGTATTTACTGTAATGTTTTGCAGATACACCACCATGTATAAAACAGTTTTTTTGGTTTTAGTATCTACATATGATTTCCATGATACAGAACTCAGACGACCCAACTTCTGTGTATATTCCAACTCGTGAAGCAACTGAAGCAGATTATTGTAGTTCCCTTCGATCTTTAGTACGCTTGTGATAATTGTAAAATCTTTTTCTTTGGAAATTTTCCGTTGAGGCAATTCTTTTACCGTAAGTTTATGCTGGTGGCAGAATTCACTCACCACTTCCAGTAAATGTTGCTGGTCTTTTGTAGTATCGATCAGGTAATGATTTAATTTATTGTTCAATCCTTCTAAAGATTGGCGCAAACCAGCAATGGCGACAGGTGCATTCTCAGCCTTGCCTATTTTTGCCAAAAGACGGTTATTATCGCTGTATAAGTGTACCGTATTGCTAATCGTAGTCATATAGGCGATCAGAGCAAACACCAACGTTCCTATCAACAGGTAACGATTTTTTTGGCGATATGTAAACTGATTAAAGTTCAAAGTGCTGTTTCTATTTCCAAACTAAAAGATCCTATATTTTCTTTATTATCGTAGAAATAATTTACCAATCTGGCTTTGGTTATCTTATCGATCAATTTTATTTTATCTAACCATTCATTAAGTTCAGTCGGACGGGTGCAATTTCCTTTGATAAAAATTAAATTAGTACTGAAGAGTTCTTTTTTTTCTTCTTTTGATCTTCGTTCGTCAAGCGGGTTAATAGAAAGTTCTGTCAACCTTACCGAAACAGGTACTGTAGCAGCAATGCGATCGGCGAAGTAAGTAGCTTGAGAGGATTGCAGCCAACCCGCTTCCCAGAGGAAATTTTCTTTTTCTTTTACTTCCTTACTGATTGTTTCCATTTCGGAAAACATGCTACTGTATTTAGTTTCCTTTTGAATGAGTTCATTATTTTCAGAAGAAAAACTGGTAAACAAAACAACGTTTACCATCAGTGCTAACAGGAAAAAGCCCAGTACCGTCCAGCTTAGCTTTGTGAACAAAAGTTTATTTATAAATTCTACCTTTCCTTCCTGTACCCGCTCTATAAATGGATCAACACTATTATCGTGAACCAATAAGCTAAAGGCGGCGGCATAAGCTACCAGAAAATCTTCTTCTACTTTTTCTGTATCTACCTGTACTACTTTTTTTCTTTCTTCTGTTACCTGGAAATGATAATCTATTATACTTCCTGAATGATCAAAGACGACTGTATGCCCTGAAAATTCGAAACCCATTTCGCTTATATCATGAATAAGTGGGCGGATAGAAGCGATTGGTATTGCGCCAAGACTGAGATCGGTACAATAAATATTCCATTGACCGAATAGGGATAATAGTTCATCAACCGTTTCTTTTCTGATCAAACTTACCAGGACGCCTTTTTCGGAAACATTTTTTTGAATATAAAAATCCTGAGCTTTTGCATTGGGTAGCACAGTCTGAATTAAACTATTGTCTTCAGATACGGGACCCGTGATCTTCTTATGAAGAATCCCTCTTCCATTGAGCACCAGATATACGGGTACATCTTTATCAATCAAGTCTTTTATGATCTCAAGCGATACTCCGGTTCGCTGTTCTTTTTTCTCCAGCCGGATATTTTTTTTATCCAGCACTAGTTCTATCAACGTAAATTTATATTGGTTATCGGGAAGGAAGATAACTTCTACTCCAAGAGCTTTGGTGATTTTCGTAAGCGTTCCTTTTACCTTTGCCAGCATATTCTATTCTACCAGATATTTTTAGTAAATAATAATAGGTTTGATAAACACAACAGACACTACTTTATTTCTTGAATTAGTACGGCTGCTAAACAACCACTTCAATACGGGAATTCTGGAAAGGATCGGAACACCGCTTCCCTGTTTGTTTTTCTCGATCCGTTCAATGCCACCGAGCGCAATCATTTCCTCGTTTTTCACACGGATCATAGATTTAAACTTTGAATTAGATGCCGGAGGTGGAGCTGTAGGATCCGGAGAATCGAGGAAGTCGGAAATAGAAACATCGATCTCCAAAGTCACCTGGTCGTCGCCGGAAACAAGTGGTTTGATATTGATATCCAGACTTGCTTGTACCGGATTCCATTGTCTTGTACGTATGGTAGTGGTAGTAAGCGTTCCAAGGGTATTTTGTGTTTCTACAAAATAGTATCTTGTACTTCCGATACTCAAGTTGGCGTCATGCCCGTTAAGTGTAGAAAGTTTCGGCATACTTCGTACTTCCACATTACTATTATCTTCTAAGGCCGAAATGCTGGCATAAAATTTAGGAGTTACTCTTCCAAGATTGACGCTATTATTAGTACCTATAAAACTCAGGAAATCGTTGATCGTAGAAGAGCTTAGAGTCATGTCGACGCTGGGAAGAAAAGTACCTTTTGTAGTCACGGAAGAATCCCCCAGCCCGGCAGAGAGTCCTGTTTTTATCGTTCTATTTTTACGTACATCCAATAAAAGTACTTCGATCATCACCATAGGCACTACACGATCCAGCTCTTTCATGAATGCTTCTATTTCCGCAATCTGTGGTACCGAACCGGTAAGCAGGATACTGTTAAGTTCTTTGAACTCCTTAGTCTCTACATTTTTCTTGATCTCTGCAGGGATCATCTCCATCATTTTATCAACCGATCTGTATTGGAGCTGTACTACTCTGCTTGCCCGTAAGCCTTCCAATTTTCTATCCCCGATCAAATATATGCCTTGATCTTTTTTGTAAGTATATTCAGTGCCTTGTAATAAGTAAGTCAAAAACTCGTCAAACAATACGTTGTATACAGCAGTAGTAGCATGGCCTTTCACGTCTGAAAAAATAAAATATCCATCGCCCGTAAGTTGTGCTACATTTTTAATAATATCAACAATGGAAGCATTTACCGCTTCGATGGTAATTCTCTTTTGTCCGAGAGAATCAATCACATCAGTGAATAAACTTGCAGCAGTTGTACCGGAGCCATTGCCATTGCCCGGCTGCTGGCCATTGGTGGAAGTTCCTACAGAAGTGAGCGGCTTTGGGGCAGGTCGTTTTCTATTATTTTTCTCAACCAATAGATCCTCTCCTTCTTCTGGAGAACGGATCACATAAAAGTCATCTTCCGTTTTTACCACTTTCAAATTATTGGCATAAGCCATTTTCTTCAAGGCATTGTCAAGCGGTGCATCTTCGATGTAGGCGCTTACCAATTTACCACCTAAACCGGAGGAAAGGATTATATTTTTTTTAGTTACCTGAGTGATCTTTTTGGCCACTTGCTCCAGCGTATCATTTTTCAAATCCAGGGTGATGAGTTTACTATAATTATTGTAAGCCGCCTTGATCTCTTTTGGTGGTGTGGCCAGTTTTATTTCCGTAGGTGGCACATATTTGTAGAAAGACATAATGGTACCAACAAAACGTATATCCAGGTCGTATTCTTTACAAAGGAAGAGCAGGATCGTTGATACCTTTTCGTTTGTAAAATTGTTATGCACTTTAAACGAGAGCATAGGATCCACGCTTACGTTGAGATTATTAGACTCTGCAAGTGTTTTGATAAACTCCTGGATACTGGCACCAGAAATTGCAAAGTCTACTTTTTCATTCAAGCCTGGTACATCTTTTTTCAGATCGTCCAGCTTTTCCGCCAGCAGTTCAAAACGGTCAGGTTTGGGAGTGTTTTGTGAAAATAATTGAATAGAATATAATTGCAGCATCAATAATAGCGCTACTCTTATAGCCCAGGCGTTTAATTTGATAAAATCCATTGCGTTGGTTGTTTCAAAAGTTTAATAGCAGAGGATAAATTTCCTCGATTGTTGTTTCTCCTTTTTCAAATAGTTCAAAAGCATTTTGGGCTAATGTTTTAATTCCTCGTTCCTTCAATGCTTCCGATATATCGTGTTGATTAGTCTTGATAAATCCCACTAATTCTGTATCCACAGGAATCACTTCGTATACGGCTTTTCTTCCTTTATAACCTGTAAAATGACATTGTTCACAGCCATTTGCTTTATAGTGCTCTGTCACTGTGCCGTAAGGTTTAAAATGTCTTGGATAAAGACTTGTATCAAATGCTTCCTTGGTTTTGCAATGTGTGCAAAGACAACGCAACAAACGCTGAGCGGCTGTAGTAGTGAGCGTATTGGCTACCAGAAAGGGAGGGATTCCCATATCGATCAGCCTGGATACTGTTCCCCATGCGGAATTGGTGTGAATAGTTGAAAGCACCAAGTGACCGGTAAGCGCCAAACGAATAGCCATTGCTGCAGTATCCTGGTCACGGATCTCTCCCACCATAATGATATCCGGATCTTGTCTTAAAAAAGTACGAAGCGTGGCACCGAAGTTTAAGCCAATATTTTCTTTCAACTGTACTTGGTTGATCCCTTCAAGCGTATATTCTATCGGATCTTCGATGGTAAGAAGATTGCGGGTTTCTTTGTTGAGTAATTTCAGTGTTGCATAAAGCGTGGTGGTCTTGCCTGAGCCTGTAGGTCCGGAGATCAGCAAGATTCCGGTTGGACGTTTTACTCCTTCCAGAAAATTATGCAGATCAAAATCTGAAAACCCAAGTTTATTGATATCAATATTAGTAGCGTCGTTGCTAAGAATTCTCAGTACTATTTTTTCACCATACAGTGTAGGGAGTACAGATACACGAATATCAAACTTCATTCCCTGTCGATGAAAGGCGATCCTTCCATCTTGCGGTAATCGCTTTTCTGCGATGTCGAGGTTTGACATAATTTTGATCTTATTGACAATCGGAGGATAGTCTACTTTGTTGATCACATATCGTTCTACCAACATTCCATCGATCCGGATTCTTACGCGACAACGTTCCTCGTATGCTTCAATATGAATATCGCTGCTTTTTAATTTTTTTGCTTCCGCAATAAGATTGGCAAGAAAATCTTCTCCTTCGCCAGACGAGGCATAATTAGCAGATTTACTACGATCATCTTTTTGCTCTCTTCTGTAATGACGAGCCAGTAGTTGTTGCAATTCTTCACGGCTTATTTGCTCCAGTACTATCTGTTTCCCCAATATCATCTCAAGTTCCATTTCAGTAGAAGAAATATTCATCTCCTCATCAATGTATAATGTCAGTTGGTTACCAGTATTTTTTTTGGGAAACACACGATAATGCCATGCCTGTTCGGGACTCAACAGTTGTAAGTCTTCTGCTTTGATATCGATATTTAACAATTCACTCATATCGTCAGATATTGTTCAATCCATTGATCTTCACGAAAGGAAATCTTATCAGAAAAGAAAACAATTGCCCATACGATCAGCAATGCCATTGCTTGTATACCAGCCAGAGGAATTGTAGGTTGATCAGGCTGTACGTTGAAGAATTTCCACAAACTAAAAACAAATGTTACAATGATCATTGAGAATAGAAAGAACAGAACAAAATTCAGTGGTGATAGTAAAAGGCAAAGTATGATCCAAAACAAGATATCACCCCAACCCAGATAACGATGAGTGATATTTGTAAACTTCCGTTCCTTAATGCTAAAATAGATAGACAACATAGCTAATTGAATCAACACAAAACAACCGTTGAATACAATATCTTTAAACTTTAAATTATAATATTCGATTGCAGGTGCAAGCGCGATCAACAAAGGAAACAACCACCAACGAACTGCTCTGTATTTAAAATCGTCTACCAGCAGCCATGTCAACAATAATAAGAAAAGACAATAAAGTATTGTACTTAACATTTGAGAGAAGAGTTATTTTTATTGAGCTTAAATGATGCCTAATCAGCCACCACTTCCTTAAGATTCTTGTCCTGGTCGATTTCCCACACATTAAATGTCCCGTCTCCATCAAAGTCTACTACTGCCGTAGCTTTGGCAAGAAACGAAGTAGAACCTGCTTCTACTACCTCTACCCTATAATTTGCTTTTCCATCTTCTCCTTCTGTGGTGAGTTTTTCCTGGACAAATCCGATGCTATTAATATCCGTTGTATATTTTGATTTCTCGTAAAAAAAAGTTTTCTCCAGTGTATGCAAATGTTCCAATTGAATCTTTGCTTCTGTACTTTTTGCTTTTGTGATTAAGGGCATCAGGTTGGGCAATGCCAACAGCACAAGGATACCTACGATCACCAATACTACCAATACTTCTGTCAGTGTAAAAGCTTTTACACGCACTTCTGAAAAATTCTTATTCATGATAAAACAACTTTATTTTCTTAGAGAGGGTTTAAAGATAATAAAAATATCACAAACGAGAAAAATGTAAAAGACTAAAAATGAGTAATTCTCATTAGCTTTTAACCTTGAAAAATCATGTCCTCCAGATTATTTTTTCATTATTCTTTTAAAAGGTTGTACTTAGCTGGAATAATGGGAGATACATTGCTATCAAGATCACTCCTACAATTAATCCAAGGAAAATAATCATAAAAGGTTCGATCATACTGCTGATCAAACTGGTCTGATGTTCCACATCTTCGGAGTATTGTTTGGCTATTTTTCCAAAAAACATCTCCAATTGGTTCACTTCTTCTCCCACTTTTACCAACGATACTAAGCGCCTGTGGTAGACAGGGAATGCCGCCAGACTTTTATGAAGCGAAACACCTTGCATGATATCCTGCTCCACCTGGTCAAGCGAAACCTCGATTGGATAAAAACCGATCATTTCTTTCACCAATTTAATAGCACGCACAATCGGAATCTTAGCCCCGATCAGGAGTGCCATGGAATGGCAAAAACGTGCCATATAGATTTTTCTGATCATATCACCTACAAAAGGAATTCTTATTATCAGCAAAGAAAAAAACTTACGATACCAAAGATGTTTTCGCTGACTAATAAGAAAGCCAACAACAATAGCAAGAATTAAAAATACGAGATAGAAATAACTCCCGATCCAGTTTGACATATCTACAATCACCGAGGTGATAAATGGAAGTTTCCCCCCAAAACGTTTGAATACGTCGGCAAACATCGGCACAATAAAATTGAGCATAAAGAAAATCGCGCCGAAAGAAGTACATAATACAATTGCCGGATAGGTGAGCGCTCCTACAATCTGGCGTCTCAGATTAATATTACTTTGAAAAAAATCTGCAAGTTCTTTCAATACGACTGAAAGCTTACCACTCTCCTCTCCTATGCGTAGACTATGGTATTCATAAATTGAAAATTTGCCTGTATTTTGTACTGCATCCGATAAAGTACTTCCTTTCGTAACCTGGTCGCGGATGCCTATAAACAGCGTTTTGTCTTTCTCTGATGTTTGTTCGAATGCAATAAGGTCTAATGTACTCCTGATGTCTACGCCTGCGGTGAGTAAAATATGTAGTTCATGATAAAAAGCTTCTTTCTTTTTATCGCTTAGATTATTACCAAAGAGACTAATATCTTTGTTTAGAAAATCAAATATACCTTTTTCTTCTTTCGAAGCAGGGGTTGCAATTTTTTGATTCGTTTTTACTTTTGTAATATCAACTGCCACAACGTGTATCCGTTAAGTTTAAAATTTCACTTATTCACCTCTTCCATTGTCATCAATACATCGGCTCCGTATTGTTTTTTATAATAGAAATTTATTTTTTCTTCCTTAAATGTTGCCACAAAACTTACTTCGTCTACAAGATTGCCCGGAATATTTTCTGTTTTGTCGAACCATTTAAAAGATGTTTCTTCCGGAATGCTGATATGGAAGGTATCAACTATAGCGGCATGCCTAAGCACATAGGAATCGGTAAACTCATAAGAAATAATTTCTCTTTGAAAATAACATTGAAGACCTTCACTGGTGCGTTCTATTTTTTTGCTACCAGCAATATCCCTGGTCAGCAATTTATCCATCAGGAAAACCTGGGCAAGTTCATCGGAGTTCTTTTTATAGGACAAATACTGCTTTGTAACCAAAATATAACAGGTGTAGGTGATTCCAATGCTAAGCGCGCTAATTAGCATTACAACCAACATTTCTATTATGGTATAGCTTTTAATTCTGCGTATTGTCATCTTCGGAAATAATTTTTTTAAGTTCAGCTAAATTTCTTTTATCTGGACCCGTCGCCTGCAAATGCAAAAGCAATAAGCCATTGCCTCCCTTATAACTACCCACATTTTTAGTGATCAATACTCCTTCTTCTTCAAAATTTTCATCAAAAAAACTTTTTTTCAAAATCGTTTCTCTTGATAATTCTTCCAACCGATGAAGGGCTTTCATCTCGGCAATGTTGGTACTGCTTCGAATTACGTTTACATATATAGTCATGGCAATGGCAAACACCAACATGGTGATCATCAGTCCGACGATGGTCTCGAAAAGCGAAGAAGCTTTGAGAGCACTATTCAAGATTAATCTATCCATTTGATCACTTTCTTTTTGTTTCCTGCCGCTATCAGGCCTGTGCCCACGTAATACGGGGAGAGCTGGGTTTTATCAATCACTCCGTTCATCACATGATTTTCATAGACAGAGGCTTTTGTTTTTAAGAGCATCTTATTACACCATACAGATCCTTTTACTATTCCTTTGATATCGGCAAAGCCGTCTGCATATACCTGGCCTACTACTGTTGCTCCTGATTCTATTGAAATCAAAGTTTGCTGGAGATCAGTAATCAAGGATGGTTGGTATGTGAATACTACACCTTTAAGATAAGAACCTTGTTTGAATTTTATATAGGGTTGTTGCGTTTTATAGCTTTTTTTAAACAATCCTAATGCAGAAGGAAAATTTAGTTTGCAATTTTCTTCTACTACAATAGAATCGAGTGCAAAAGCCTGAAGATTGCCTGAGAAGCCGCTCTTAAACCGTATAGAGTTTGCCAATAAAATTACATTGTCCAGCTGAGCGTCTGGCTGAACGACAAGTGCTCCACTAAAAAAAAGAATAATATTACCTGATAAATATTTATCTGAAATAGTTCCACTGCTAAGGATCACCATCATAGTAGTATCTTCGAAAGAATGGATTAATGAATCTGCTGAAATATTTCCAATTTTATAACCGGTAGTACTAACGGAAATATGAAGCGAATCTGCTTTTTTTATTAAGTCTACTTTCTTTATGATTTTATCATCAAGTGCCGGGAGTGTATTCTTACTTACCTTTGTTTGTCCATCAATGAGTGTAGTTCCTTCAAATCCCCGGCCTTCGATGTATCCTCTTTTCACACCAGCTTTTGGCAAGTAACACGTACCTTTTATCCTGGTGTTTCCACAAAGGGTCAGCGGACGGCTCAGATCGGCAAGGTATAATGCGGGTGATAATGTGTCGTTAGGCCTATAGCCGTAAAATACTGTTCTTGTAAGGCTATAACGACCTGAAAAACTTTTTACATTGGCCACTTCAAAAACTCCCCAGGAAGATTTTTTTATTTTTACAGAATCCGATTCTTCTCCATAAAGGTCGAGTATTGTTTGGTCTTCTGTCATTAAAGAACTTTCCATTAGCAATACCATAGCCGATTGCAGGTTACGTTCCAGTTTTTTCTGAAGTAAATTTTCCAGGTTTTGAATTTTGTAATGAAATGATAGTATAATCAACGATGAGATCAACAAAGCGATTACAAAAGAAATAGCTACTGCTACAAATAAAGCTCCCGCACGCAACATAGGCTAAGTGGATTTGCCTGGTTGTGGAACTATTTTGATACTACGGCGAATTCGAATCTTAGGCTCTTTTTCCTTTTTTTTCTTTTTGTTTTTCTGAATCTCTTCCTGGGGTTTTGTAGTTGGATCAGAAGATGTTTCCTTTTCTGCCTTTGATCTCTTTTTTGCTCTATTTGATTTTTTGTCCTGGTCTGATTTTTCTGCTTGTTTACTTTTCTTTTCTTTCTTCTGTTTTTCTTTTTTCACAACCAAAACTCCTTTTCTATACTTCCCTTTAGTAATAAGGGCTCCAAGCTCGTTGTAGCGATAAAATTTTCCATTACGAAGACCATGCTTGTAATAAGCAATTTCGGATAGTTGTCCGTTGATATACCAGGATTTCCATTTCCCGATTTTCATGCCGTTTTTAAAGTATCCTTTTTTCTTAAGCTCTTTAGTGCCATAAAATTCTGTATACTCACCGTGCAGTACTTTCCCGTCAAATCCTCCGCGGGTTTCTTTGATGTCGTGCTGAGCATACCAGCAGTACCAATAATTATCTGAAATATGTATCTTTCTACCATCCTCTGCAGGGAGAAGGTGGGCATAGATAATACTGTCCTTGTGATTTAGTATTACACGGTTGAGTGCATCAATTTCCGGAAGTTTTTGCGCAAAAATTGATAACGGTAAATAAAAGGAAATAACAAATAATAAATATCTCATAACATCGGTTGTGCGTTGGTAAAGATATCATTTTGTGCACATATGTCCAAGCCTAGCTTTTACTCCCGCTGGCGTCTCGCCTGCCAGCGCGGTTTTACTCAATACTGTTGCTCTTGCTATTACTTAATCCTTCTCAACTCAAAATTTTCCTTCGGAGCGATCACAAGCGGTACTTTTTCTTCCACTACCGAACTGGTATCCAACCCAAATGCGCTTGGTTCTGATAAGCTGATCTCTTTCAGGAAGAAGTGTGCATCCATGATTATCTGTTCGGTTGGTGACAATTCGTTGTCGTTGCTCAAATGTTTTTCAAGCACTACAAAACGAAAATCTCCAATGACGTTTCGTTTGTTCAATGAGGTATAACGGCTGGTAAAATCGATCTCTTTATTTTTTACCATGTCTTCTACAACTTTCCTGAAGTAAAGATTTATTTTTTGTTCTACCCTGAATCCAAGTCTGAAATCCACGCGCACAAGATCGTCCGGAATGATCACATCTACTTTGTATTCCATCGTATACGGCTCATCGAGTACATCGATGTGTACAAACCAGTATACATCGGCTCGCTTTGGTTGTTTGTTGAAGATCGAGTACATGATCTTCGAATCTATATATCTTGGGTTGTCTGCACTGGTCAGGTAAACCAGGTGTGTAGCATATTTCGGAACTGACAGGTCGTGACTAAGTTCTTTGAGCATCGCATGATAATCTTCCAACACCACAAATTCCGTCAGCCTGTTTTTGATCTTCCTCGAAGCATACCAAAGCCACATCACTATGATAATAGCTCCTCCTATAAGAAGCGTAACATAACCGCCGTGTGTAAACTTCTTCAGGTTGGCAACCAAGAATGCTCCTTCGATACATACGTATACCATGAAGCACAAGGCTACCCAGATGAAAGGTATTTTTTTAATTTTCAAATAATAGCAAAGCAGCCAGGTAGTCATGAGCATGGTGATACTGATCGACAAGCCGTATGCTGCTTCCATTTCAGAAGATTCCCGGAAGTGAAGCACCACCATGATACATCCTGCCAACAACAACCAGTTCACACTGGGAATATAGATCTGTCCTTTCAGGTTGGTAGGATAATGAATGCGGACCTTCGGCCATAAGTTCAGACGAATGGCCTCGTTTATGAGCGTATAAGAACCGCTGATCAGCGCCTGACTGGCAATGATGGCTGCCATGGTAGCAATAGTAATTCCAACCCCAATAAATTTATCCGGCATGATCCCGAAGAATGGATTTTCGGTAAGCTTCTCTCCGCTATATTGCAACAACCATGCACCTTGTCCAAAATAATTGAGCAGCAAACAAATTTTTACAAACACCCAGGTGATCCTGATATTTTCCTTTCCACAATGCCCGAGATCGGAGTACAAGGCTTCGGCTCCTGTAGTACAGAGGAAGACAGCACCCAGTAACCAAAAACCGCCTGGATAATTGACCAACATATTGTAAGCATAATAAGGATTGACCGCTTTCAATATCATTGGGTAATGAAGAAGTTCTTTAAACCCAAGCACTCCAAGCATAAGAAACCAAAGGGTCATGATCGGGCCGAAGCTATTGCCCATGAACTTGGTGCCAAACCGTTGCAATACAAACAAAACGCAAATGATCGTGATCACGATCGGGATGGTATTGATCTTTGAATCTATAATTCTCAATCCTTCTACTGCCGAAGCCACCGAAATAGGTGGTGTGATAATTCCATCCGCCAGCAACGCACTCCCCCCGATAATAGCGGGCCAGACGAGTTTTGGATTTCTTCTTCTTAAGAGAGCGAACAAGGAAAATATTCCACCCTCCCCCTTGTTATCAGCCCTCAAAGTAATTACCACATACTTCAGGGTTGTTTGCAAGGTGAGCGTCCAAAAGACGCAGGAAAGGCCACCAAGCACAAGAGTTTCATTGATCACACTTCCACCGATAATTGCCTTCATCACGTAGAGCGGCGACGTACCTATGTCTCCATATATAATTCCTAAGGTAATAAGTAATGCGGCAGCGCTGACTTTGTGAATATGGCTATGGGTATGGCCATGTTTGGATGCTAAGGTCGACATTGATCTACTGATTTCTTTTGCCCAAATTAATGAAAAAATTGATGATTTGGAGATTTGATGATTTGATAATAATCACCTTTTTTTTTGCTTGCAAATAACTAAATATAAATTATTTTTTGTATACATGCGCAGCTCCTTTGCTGCCATGAATTTCAGCAGCTCAGAGTCCCCGACTAAGATTCTTGATAAAACTAACCTTCGGACGTGGGAGACTCTGAGCGGACGAATGGACGAAAGAGTTGATAATCCATATGTCTGAACTTATTTGTAGCGATGAAACGTATCGCTACATCAAATCCTCAAACGATCATCCTCCTACCAAAAAATAAAACACGAACCTACTGCCCTTCCCTGGCTCGGTTTCTGCATAGATCGAGCCTTGTTGGGCGAGGATGAAATCTCTTGAGATCGCCAGTCCTAAGCCTGTACCTGATACAGAATCCCCGTTGGGAATTTTAAAAAACTTATCAAATATTTTGTCTTTGTACTTTGGATCAAACCCTTTTCCCTGGTCGCTCACGGAAAAGATCACTTTGTTATCTCTTCGCGCAACTTCAATACTGACAGTACTTCCCGGAGGAGAATAGCGGACGGCATTGGATACAAGGTTGACCATGACCCAGGCTGTTTTTTCGAGATCGATAAAAAGCTTGGGAAGCTCCTTTTCAATTTCTGTGTGAAGCACAATACCTTTTTGCTGAGCTTGAAATTTCATAACCTGTAAGGCGTAGTCTACCACTTCTTCCGGCGCTGTTGGATTGTAGTGCAACTGGATATTCCCGGTTTCTACCTGTGTCAGGTCCAACAGCTCTCCGGTGATCTTCAGCAAGCGATGACTATCGTCTTTGATGTTTACAATGAGTTTTCTCTGCTCTTCATTCAGCGAGCCGATGCGTTCGTCTTCCAGGAGTTTCAATCCCATCTTGATGGAAGCGATCGGTGTTTTTAATTCATGAGAAATGGTAGCGATGAAATTTGTTTTAGCTACATCCAATTCCTTAAACTGTGTTACATTCTTCAGCACGATCACATTGCCTATCAACTTGTCTTCGGCGAAGATCTGGAGTGTTTCTTTGAGAAAATATGATTCCTTATTTTCTGCAAAGATCTTCAGAGGTTTGGAAGCATCGCTTTCATGCAGCAATACGCGGAGCAAATCATTCTTCAAGGCGATATCAGGTGCATATTTCCCCAGCACGTCTTCTTCTTTGACACCGAGAATGCCAATAGCCTCGCCATTTACAAAGAGAATATTATTAGCCTCATCCAATCCAATGATCGGATCGTGCATCGTATTGATGATGGTTTCAATCCTTTTCTTTTGGAAAATGATCTGCGCAAGATTACTATTTTCATAATCGTCCAACTCCTTAGCCATTTTGTTGAAGGCCAAGGCCAGCTCTCCAAATTCGTCGTTGGATTTGAAATGTACACGCTGCGAATAATTTTTCTTCGAAATCTCTTTAATACTTTCCGTAAGCTCATGGATAGGATTAGCGATGTAACCAGGGAAATTTACGATAAAGGAAAATGTGATCAGGATGGTAAACACACCGATCAGTCCCATATATAAAATAGCTTCATCGGCAGCCGCGCCTGCTTCCACGTTCTTTCGTAAGATCGCCTGCAGGTTTACTTCTGTAATCCGGTAAAGTTTCTGACGGATCAGGTTTTTCTTAGCTTCGGTGACCGTATCTGTTTTAAGATTCTGAAATTCGCTTCGCAATTCTGCAGTCAATTCTTTTTCTTCGCGCTCGGTAATATTTTTCTCCTGTGCCTGTAGATTTTTTTCAAATAATAGCACGGAAGATTTTTGATCGGCCTCCATTTCATCCAGGGCGCGCATCATATTTTTGGTATAGACAAGACTTTCATAATTATCCTTTGTGATGCGTCTTGCTTCGTTGGAAAGTTTGTGAATATAATACGTCCCCAGGCTACAGAGCAATACCACTGCGGCGAATAGAAAGATGAGACCTAACGATAATTTTGTTTTTATTTTCATATCCTAGCTCACAAGTACAATGTCAATATCTTTGGAATACTTTACTAATTTCCCGATCAGGTTCCGGTTCATGATAAAACTCCAGAAACTAAAATGAGGCTTCCCGATCACGATCATTTTGCATTCCTGCTCAAGCGTAGTCTCGGTAATGACACGGGCCACATCGGTGCCTTTCTTTTTGATCACTTCGGCGCCCAGCTCGGTAGCCATTTTAAAATTATTGATCAAATGGCGCTGAGAAGCAAGGTTGATCTTATCGCTTTCTTCGCGTGGCGTTTGCACATAAAGCACCATCCAATGGAATCCGTAAAAGGTAGCAAGCCGGGAGGTTTTTCTGATAATATTTTTAGCACCTTCGTCGTTGGTACTGATGCAGGCCAGGATCTTATCGGGAATGAAATTTTCTTTTTGAAAGATCTCTGTTTCTATTTTCCGTTCTACCTGGTGCGCTACTTCTCTTAAGGCAAGCTCTCTCAGCTGAAGAAGATTTTCGGGTAGGAAAAAATTTTTCAGCGCTGTTTCTATTTTACTTCGCTCATAGATCTTTCCTTCTTTCAACCGGTTGATCAACTCGTCGGCGGTGAGGTCGATGTTTACTACTTCGTCGGCGCTTTTCAGTACATGATCGGGTACGCGCTCGGCTACTTCGATGCCGGAGATCTTTTCTACGGTCTTATTCAAACTTTCTATATGCTGGATATTCACCGCACTGATCACGTTGATCCCTGCGTCCAGGATTTCGAGTACATCCTGCCAGCGCTTTTCATTTTTAGAACCAGGAATATTGGTATGCGCCAATTCATCAACGATCACTACCTCCGGATGGATGTTGATGATCGTTTGCAGATCCATTTCCTCCAGTTCTTTTCCTTTATAAAATATTTTTCTTCTGGAGACTACGGGCAAGCCTTGAAGCAGATTGTGCGTCTCTTCTCGATTGTGCGTTTCGATGTATCCGATCTTCAGATCAATGCCATTCCTGATCAAGGTATGTGATTCCTGGAGCATGCGGTAGGTCTTCCCTACTCCGGCGCTCATGCCAATATAAATTTTGAGCTTGCCTCTCCTGGATCGTTTGATCAGCTCGAGAAAATATTCGGGGGCTGCAGTAGTTTCGGGCATATCAGAAGGAGACGGCAAAAGATGAAACGATAAAATAATTGTAGTTGGAAGGACGATCATTCAGTAGAAAAATCTTGTCTTCGCTGTTATACATTTTTCCTTCCAATCTCACAAGCATATTGCTTACCGGTGCATAATCAAGGTTCAGCGAAGAGCCGAACGTCTGAAAGCCATGCAGGGTAGCAGTAGGAATGATCACGCCGCTTTTATCCTGGTAATATTCTGCCCTGGCAGCAGCGGCAATTTTTTCGGTAAATTTATAGCGGAGGATCAGGTTGGGACTGTACCAAAAATTATAGAGATCACTTCCCTTGGTCTTTTGTTCTGCTCCTATGTCAAAGTCTGCAATGATCCCCAATTTGTTGGTCAATTGAAAGATCCCATACAGGTTGTGAAAGTAGCGCATTTGTTTTGCGCTGTCTGGTTTTGTATTTCCGATGAACGAACTTGAGTTGAGCGTAATTTTTGAATTAGGTTGAAACACCACTTGTGTACCAAAGTCAGGACTATTATTTCCGTTCTCACGCTGGATCCTTTGCCAGCCGTTGAGATAGAAGCCTGCGAAGGTCCACTTACCATTGTTACTAATGTAGGTAAGCCTGGCGCCGCTTTCGTAGTAGGGTGTATTCTCTGCCATCAAACTTCGGGTAAGCGTCCAGCAATCTTTGGAAACGGCGCTTTCAAAACCTATATGCGAGACAAGAACTCCTGCATCGAGCCAGAGTGAGCGTTTGGCAGAAAGTTTAAATCCGGCATTGGCTTGGTAGATATTTTTCAATAATCCCGGTTCAGAGGCAAGATTGTATTGCGCGTAGGTTCCTGCCATTAGCGCCAGGTTGGCGCGGGCTCTGGCAGAGACAAAGGACGCTTTTATAAATCCTAAGTTCAGATTTACTTCATTGCTTCTGGTGTGATTGTATAAAAAAAACGGACGTTCGTGATTAGCTGGTTTTCCAAGATCATATCCGTAATAAATATCAGCATAAGCACTCAGGGTGACTTTTGGGAGAACATGATCTGTCGAGTCGGCAGAGGCGATGGTGTAGAAATTGATAAATAGTAATAATAAGAATATTCTTTTCATACAATTATTTTCAATCAACACCTGCAAGGTTTAAAACCTTACAGGTGTAACTTTGTAACAATTAATATAACAATTTACTTCGATAGATCATCCAGCGCTTTGTTCAGTTTTAATACATGTACCCGTGCAGGTCCAAACATTCCCCAAAGGGGAAATTCGGTATATTGGTGAACAAGTACCTGAAGTTCTTTTCCATCAAGCTTTCGTACCGAAGCAATCCTGTCTACCTGTACCATGGCTGCTTGTATAGAGATATGCGGATCTAATCCGCTGCCGGAAGCTGTGATTATATCTACCGGAATTGCAGAACGGTTTATACCTGGATTATGCGCCAGAAAAGTATCTCTGCGTGCTTGTACTAACGCGAGGTAATCAGGGTTATCAGGCCCTTTGTTACTACCACAGGATGCCGAGGCATTATAATCGGCAGCCGAAGGGCGAGAGCAGAAATAACGGTCTTCCGTAAATTTCTGTCCGATGTTTTCATAATCTCCTTTTCCTCCGTTCACACTTACCAATCCGATCACCCAGATCAATGCAGGGTATATGACGGCGAAAAAGAGAATACACAAAACGGTAAGCTTTAATGCGGGAAACAAATGAGTTTTCATATTGGTAATTTTTTAATTTCTTTATTGTTATTCGTCCTTGCGAGGATCCCGACGGGAAACGAAGCAATCTACCTGCGGCATCATTCCTCGCAATGAAGCCGTTTCTTTAACATCTATACAAACGCTCCCACCACCAAATCAATCAATTTAATTCCGATGAAAGGCACGATCACTCCGCCGAGGCCATAGATGAAGAGGTTCCTGCGAAGCAATGCACTGGCGCCGATCGGTTTGTACTCCACTCCTTTTAGTGCCAGTGGGATCAGTACCGGGATAATGATCGCATTGAAAATGATGGCGGAAAGGATCGCGCTTTCCGGTGTATGGAGTTGCATAATGTTAAGCTGTTGCAGCGCTGGGATTGACGTGATAAACAAGGCCGGCACAATGGCAAAATATTTTGCTACGTCATTGGCAATAGAGAAGGTAGTAAGCGTTCCTCTTGTCATCAGCAATTGTTTACCGATCTCTACGATCTCAATGAGTTTGGTAGGATCGTTGTCTAGGTCTACCATATTGCCAGCTTCTTTTGCTGCAGCGGTACCACTGTTCATTGCCACGCCCACATCAGCCTGTGCCAGCGCAGGGGCGTCGTTAGTACCATCGCCCATCATGGCTACAAGCTTTCCTCCGGATTGTTCCTTACGAATGTAACGGAGCTTATCTTCCGGTTTTGCTTCGGCAATGAAATCGTCGACCCCTGCTTTATCAGCAATATATTTCGCGGTAAGCGGATTGTCGCCGGTGACCATTACAGTTTTAATTCCCATTTTTCTCAAGCGCTCGAAACGCTCCTGAATTCCAGGTTTGATAATGTCTTGCAATTCGATCACACCTACTATTTTTTCATTGTCGGATACTACTAAAGGAGTACCGCCGTTTGATGAAATATGTTTTACTTTTTCAGTTACTTCATGCGGAATATTGTTTCCCGCCTTATGAGCCATCGCCTTGATCGCATCGTAGGCACCTTTACGGATGCGGTGACCATCGGGAAGATCCACACCACTGCAACGTGTCTCGGCAGTAAACTTTATGAAGGTAACCTGTCCTTCATGAGAACTCATCTTAGGTAGAGTGATCCCTTTGGTATTGGCCAATTCGATGATTGACTTTCCTTCCGGCGTTTCATCGGCTTTGGAGGCGAGTATGCAGATCATCGTGAATTCATTTTCTTCCATTCCCTGCGCAGGGTAAAAATTTGTGGCTTTACGATTCCCGATCGTGATCGTACCTGTCTTGTCAAGTAAGAGCACATCAATATCTCCGGCGGTTTCTACTGCTTTACCAGATTTGGTGATCACGTTGGCGCGCAGCGCACGGTCCATTCCAGCAATCCCGATGGCGGAGAGCAAGCCGCCGATCGTAGTTGGGATCAGGCATACAAACAAAGCGATGAAAGCCGCGATGGTAATAGGAGTTTGTGCATAATCGGCAAAAGGTTTTAATGTAACACATACAATGATAAACACTAGCGTAAAACCTGCCAGAAGAATTGTGAGCGCTACTTCGTTTGGTGTCTTCTGCCTGCTGGCACCTTCAACCAGGGCAATCATTTTATCGAGAAAACTTTCTCCCGGTTGTGTAGTAACCCGTACTTTGATCTTATCAGAAAGTACTTTCGTACCACCCGTCACGCTCGACTTGTCGCCACCCGCTTCGCGGATCACCGGGGCGCTCTCTCCTGTGATCGCCGATTCGTCGATCGTGGCAAGGCCTTCGATGATCTCGCCATCGGTAGGAATGATATCACCGGCTTCACAAATAAACAGATCGTCTTTTCTTAGTTCAGAAGAATTTACTACCTGGATCTCGTTCATATACATTTCTCCAAGCGTAGCGATCTTTTTAGCGGGTGTATCTTCGCGCGTTTTGCGCAGACTATCCGCTTGCGCTTTACCACGTGCTTCTGCAATGGCTTCCGCAAAGTTGGCAAAAAGAAGCGTGATGAAAAGAATAAAAAAGACCACCAGATTATACGAAAATGCACCTTGTGAAGGAGTTCCTGAAACGGCAGAGAATACAGTCACTACCAACATCACTACCGTGGCAACTTCAACTGTAAACATCACCGGATTTTTGATCATCACCATTGGGTTCAGCTTTAGAAACGACTCGCGCATTGCTTCGCGCATCTGATCCTTCTGAAATAAAGAAGTGGAATTTGGTTTCATGTTTTTTATAGTTTTAATAATTTTATTTTTTTATCTGAACTGTGCTTACGCTATTAAATGATGAACATTGGATAAATAAAATATGTCATTCAGGAGGAACCTTGTGCAAAGTCTGCACTGTCGTTTATATTTTCTTTCTTAATTTCTAATCACAAGGTTCCTCGCCAGCAAAACATTTTCATCACCAAAACATTTTCATCACTATTTTTTGGCTCAGATTAATACAACGTAAAATATTCCGCCAACGGCCCCAACGTCAGCGCTGGGAAGAACGATAAGGCGGCGATGATAAATATGACCGAGAAGATCACCAATCCAAACGTCGGGGTATCTGTTTGCAAAGTACCTGCGCTTTCGGGTACGTATTTTTTACCAGCCAGAATTCCGGCAATCGCTACCGGGCCGATGATTGGTAGGTATCTGCTCAGGATCAATACGAAGCCTGTAGAAATATTCCAGAATGGGTTATTGTCTCCCAATCCTTCAAATCCTGATCCATTGTTGGCCGATGCAGATGTGAATTCATAAAGCATTTCCGAAAATCCATGGAACCCTGGATTGTTGAGCGTGCCCAACGTAAGCGAAGAGCAATAACTTGCCAACGCTGTTCCGGCCAGGATTAAGAATGGATGCAGCAAGGCTATGATCATCGCGATCTTCATTTCTTTGGCTTCAATTTTTTTGCCGAGAAATTCCGGCGTACGTCCTACCATCAACCCGGAAATAAATACGGCGATAATAACATAGATATAGAAATTCAGCAGTCCCACGCCACAGCCGCCGTAGAAGGCATTCACGATCATGGCGAGGAGCTGGTTCATTCCCGATAAAGGCATAAAGCTATCGTGCATGGCATTGACAGAACCGGTAGAAATAACAGTGGTCAAAATACTCCAGTAAGCCGAGGCTGCCGATCCGAAACGTACTTCTTTTCCTTCCATCGCGCCATCGTGCAGATCAACACCCATTGCCGCAATTGCTGGATTGCCTTGCATTTCATAATAAACCGTCGGAATAGTGAGCAAGAGAAAACCGCATGTCATTACTCCAAAGATCATGAGTGAAAGTTTTTTCCTGTTTAGGTAATATCCTAATGCAAAGATCATCGCAAAAGGAATGATCGATTGGGCGATCATCAGGCAGATATTGGTAAAATAGTTTGGATTCTCTAAAGGATGCGCCGAATTGGCGCCGAAGAAGCCACCACCATTTGTACCGACGTGTTTGATCGCGACTAATGCCGCTGCCGGGCCATGCGAGATCTGTACGGTATCGCCCTGCATACTGACGATCGTTTCTTTTCCATCCAGGTTCATCGGTGTACCGTTGAAGACAAGAATAATGGCCAGGACAATAGAGATTGGCAATAAAATTCTTGTACAGGATTTCAGAAAATAATTATAGAAATTACCAAGCGTGTGGCTGGTCTTTTCTTTCATAGCGTTAAATACCGCCGCCATGGCAGCCATGCCTGTAGCAGCGGAAACAAAATGAAGAAAGACAAAGCAAATGATCTGCGATAAATAGGACACCCCTGATTCACCGGAATAGTGCTGAAGATTACAATTGACCAGAAAACTGATCGCTGTATTAAATGCCAGGTCCGGCGTCATAGAAGGATTTCCGTCGGGATTCCATGGCAGCCATCCCTGGTTGGTCAGAATGAACATGGCAAACAAAAACCAAATTAAATTGATCGTAAACATCGCGCTCAAATGTTGTTGCCAGGACATTTCTGCAGAAGCGTCAATACCGCTGATCCGGTAAAATAATTTTTCAACCGGATTTAAAACAGGGTCCGTAAACGTTTTCTTTCCTGCATATACGTTCGCAATATATTTTCCTAAAGGAATAGCCAGCGCTACTGTAGCGATGAACATTGCGATAATTCCTAAGATTTCAGTATTCATTTCGTATAGAAGTTAGAAGTTGAATTAAAATTGTTCGGGTTTAATAAGTACATATCCCATGTACAGGAAAACCGCTACCGAGATCAGAAACAGGAGTACCATAGTTATATTTTTTCAAAGAACCCTATTGATTTAAAGAACAAGACAAAACAGACCAAGCCGGCCAGCGTGAGAAGTAAGATCATAAGTGCTTCCATTTTTTTATTGATTGTTTCTTTTCCCTATGCCAAACCTAAGGCCAGGTTGCGTGTATGGGGGAAAAGTATTTTGTAAGTGACTGTAGTTGAGAAGGTCTATTCTTGAGAAAATATTTTACTAAAAAATCAGAAAACAAAAACCCTTCCATTTTGGTAGGGGCATCTTTTCATTTTGGTAGGGTTTCTCTAAACCAGGATTTTCAGAATTAACAAGCATGAATTTGTAATCATCGGACTAATTTATTCTGAACCTTGATTTTCTGGATTAAAAGATTTGCTTGATTTTGATTAACAAGATTATCACAAGTTTGTCCTTTAGAAAGAAACTTATGCAGACCTTGCACTATCGTTTAACTATTGATTAGATAAGGAGGAGCAATAAATGAAGTTTATAATTAGCAAAAATCATGAAATTAAAATCATGTAAATCTTCTAATCCAGAAAATCAAGGTTCAGACTTGCCCTTTGCAGGGGACTCTGAGCGGACTAATTTATTCTGAACCTTGATTTACAGGATTAAAAGATTTGCTTGATTTTGATTAACAAGATTATCATAAGTTTATCTTTTAGAAAGAAACTTGTGCAGACTTGCACTATCGTTTAACTATTGATTAGATAAGCAGGAGCAATAAATGAAGTTTATAATTAGCAAAAAATCATGAAATTAAAATCATGTAAATCTTCTAATCCAGAGAATCAAGGTTCAGGCAACCTACAACTTATACTCCTCTAGCTTCCGATACAACGTCGTAAGCCCGATGTTCAAAAGCCTGGCGGCCTCGGTTTTATTGCCTTTCGCGTAGGACAAAACTTTTCGGATATGTGCTTTTTCTATTTCTTCCAATGCAAACACCGAGCTTTGAATATGGCTCACATCGAAATCATAAGGTAAGGATTCAAAAGAAAGTTGTGTGCCTTCGGCCATGATCACGGCGCGTTCGATGACATTTTTTAGTTCGCGGATATTTCCTTTCCAGGGATGTTGCTTGAGTGCATTTAAAAATTCCGGCGTGGCTCCAGTAATTTTTTTATTTACTTTATTGGAAAAATAAGCTGCAAAATATTCGGTGAGCGCAGGAATATCTTCTTTTCTTTCTTGTAAAGAGGGAAGATGAATTTGAAAAACGGAAAGACGATAATAAAGATCGAGCCTGAAATTTCCAACCTCACTTTCCTTTTGTAAATCGCGGTTAGTGGCAGCTATGATGCGGATATTTACTTTGGATTCCTTGGTCTCTCCTACTTTGAGAAACGTACCCGTTTCTAGTACCCTAAGAAGTTTGGCCTGAAGATCGATATTCATCTCCCCTATTTCATCGAGGAAAATAGTTCCTTCATTGGCTTCTTCAAGCAATCCTTTTTTATCTTTCACTGCTCCGGTGAAGGCTCCCGCTTTATGTCCGAAGAGCTCGCTTTCCAGCAGTTCCTTTCCAAAGGCACTGCAATTGATGGCTACAAAATGTTTGCCTTTGCGCGCACTTTCGTAATGAATAGCTTGTGCAAATACTTCTTTTCCCGTGCCCGTTTCGCCGGTAAGCAATACCGTAGTATCTGTCTGGGCGACCTTCTTTGCCAGTCCTATGGCTTGCTGCAGCGATTTGGAAGTGCCGATGATGTTATCAAAACTATATTGGCTGGATATTTTCCGCTCGAGCATCTGTACTTTGTATTGTAGCTGTGCTTTTCCCATGGCTTTGCTTACCAGCGGTAATATTTTTTCATTGTCATCGCCTTTCGTAATATAATCGAACGCCCCATTTTTAATAGCCTTTACGCCATCCTGGATCGTACCGAAAGCGGTAAGTACAATGATTTCAATATGCGGATAAAGCTCTTTGATCTTTGCAGTAAGATCTACGCCATTGGCCTCGGGAAGTTTTACATCGGAGATCACCAGATGAATATCATCGCGCTCCAAGGTCTTGAGCGCAGCTTTTGCATTAGCGGCTTCCAGCACGTTGTATCCCTCCAGGCTAATGATCCTGGCCAGCAGGTTTCGAAGCCTTTCTTCGTCGTCGATGATTAATATAGTGCCTTGCATTTTTTTAGTTATGAGCTATGAATTATGAACTCAAAATTCATAATTCATAACTTTATTATTTCACTTCTCCTTTTTCAAAAACTCCTTTTTCCTTATTCCATTTCAGTTGTATATTTTTATAAGGGAGCTTCTGATATTTTTGGAAATAATCCATAAAACTTTCTGTTATCCGTCCATAGGTGTCTTGTTCACAGATATTGTCGGCTTTTGCGTTGATGATAGTACCATACTGAGGAAGCGTGTATACAAAATCTACGGGGATCTGCTGCGTGGGTTTCAGATCTTTTAGCGTAAGCGTCGGAAATACTTCTTTGGTTACATCCGTAAACTTTTTCGTATCGGGTGAATAGGTATAAAATTTTATCAGATAGCTATCGCAATCTCCGCCGGCCTGGTAGTAGTGTACTGCAAGTACTTTTGTTTTATCAGCCTTTACAAAATAGCACATCGTAAACGTAGATTCCAATTCGGTATCAAACCAAATGTGAATGTAGGCATTTTTCTTATCGATGGTTACTTTGCAATGTGGATCTGGCTTAAAATAGCGCTGCCTGCCGGTAAAAGGATCCTGGTCGTCGCCGGGCAGCGCCCAGTGGGTTTCGGAAGGGATCAACAGAAAATATTCTGAAATATCCGCAGGATTGTTTTGGATCTCCTGCTTTTTTCGCACCTGCGAAAATGTGTTTGAAGAAATTACAAATATTAGCGCGAGAAGTAATAAAGAAGGTTTCATGCTTCTATACTACTAAAAATAATAGTTGCAGACAATAGTCTACTTCCCTTTATGTTGTTTATGTGCTTTTGCCAGGGTAGCCTTCACCCCTGAAAGAAGCGATTTCAAACAATAATTAAATACGAATTTTTCAGGATCACGTTCGTAAAGGATCATCACGTCGCGCGGCTCTTCTCCGGGGAGCGGATTGGAATCCATAATTCTTTTGTTGGCTACAAAGGAAATCAATTTTGCTTTGATCGCGGTGGTATCGTTGGTCTTTTTATCTTTCACCGCTACGTCCAGCCCATGATATAGCATGGTCATCCTACCAATCGCTTTTTGTTTATCTGCTCTCATATTGAAATGAGCGCCATCTATTTTGCCACCGGTAACATAAATAAATGCATTTCTTCCGATCATCGGATTCAACTCATCGGCCTCCATTGCAGCTAGAGATCCTTCTAAGTAAAATGCATCCTGGGGATCGTATAATCTTGCTTTGAGCATAATATTCATCCGGGCTTTGCCCATGATGTACATATGTCCTTTCACAATTAAATCTTTTTCTTTCTTTTTATAATTCACGTCATTGCTGATATTAAAGACAACAGCATGGATGTTATTCAAGCTCGCATGTCCTGGTTTGTGGGCCATTTCTGCATGTTCTGCATAGTATATATTTCCTGCGATCAGCTTCAGTGAATCAATGTTTAGCTTTCCTTTATAGTTGTACATTAATTCCTGGAACATGGGCTTCTTTATATGATGAAATTCTTTGCGCTTATCGCGAAAGACATGCATATCGAGTCGTTCTACTTCCACATAAGAACTTGCGAGTGTATTATCTTTGATAAAATCGGCTATTGAAAAATCATACATAGAAATATCGTTGAGCGTGGCTGTGATGCAATCGGTCTGATATTTTTTCCTGGAGGTGAATGCATAGTCTGAATAATTGGGATGAACGATCAGATCGCGGGCAAAAAGTTTTTTTTCTTTGGTGGAATATTCTATGCCACTTGCAGTAATAGTATACATACTGTCGTCTACTGTACAGAAAAATTCCAATGCTTTAAAATCAAATTCATTGATCACACTTGGTGTAAGTGTATCTTTTTTATTGATACGAATGTTATAAATATTTAAAAGTCCTTCCTTCAGTTTGTAAGTCTCTGCACCGGGCTTGTGCACAACAAACAACTCTGTCTTGGTAAAGCTGATCTTATGCACTAATATGTTTTGCTTAGCAACCATCGACGCGAGTTTTTCTTCGTCGCTTTTTTCCTTGTTGGTTTCAGGAAGTACTCCTTTTAATGTTCCTTCGGAAACAGAGACTTCATCGATTTCAAGATCGTTGTTTGAAAATAATTTCTGAAGATGAATACCGAGGAAGGCCATTCTCCTGATCTCTCCTTTGAGTCCCATTTTGTCAGTAAATTCGGTTTTAGGAACAATGGAAACATTTTCCATTTCAATTCCGCGCGACAAAAAAAGGATATGCACTTTGTCTATATCGATCTTGTAATCGGTATATTTTTCGTGCAATACCGATTCAATCTCCTGTTCGGCCCAGGGTTCTATAAAAGCCATTGTCAAAAGCTTCACAAGAAGTCCTAACGCAACAAGGCTAACGCAAGTCCATATTATTATTTTCCACCCTTTCTTCATACTAGTTTTCGTTCGTTAAGAATACCTGTAAAGATCATACCCATGCAAGCGATAATGTTACACTTGATTACAAAACATTTATACAATTCACATATGCGTACAAAAAATATTTTTAACAGAAAACCTTTTCAAAATGTCCGGAGTTATGTAGCGTAATAACCAAACTAAAACGACCATGATCCACAACGCTGTTATGAATTCCGAGGAACAAACCCAGCAACTGGCTATCACTTTGATCAATCATTTGAAAAATAAAACCCGCGATACCTGGGTGGTAAAACTTTATAATGGGGATAAATTTACCGTGAAAGCCATCAGTGCTACGTATTGCCAGGGTTCTGAAGGTACTACTTCTACGCTCACGTATTTCAATGAATTACTCAATCAAACGGATGTACTGGATCTTTTTCATGTGAAGGAAATAGCGTGATCAGAATCGATCAGAATTTATGCTGTTAACACTCGTGGGATTTTCTTGTAATTAATTTATTCTTTAAATTCCGCTAATTCTTAAATTCTGATAAACATGCTTACAGGAATTATCATGTGCGGAGGCCAGAGTAGCCGGATGGGGAAAGACAAGGGATTGCTTATCAAAGACGGCCAATGCTGGGCAATGCATGGCGTGCAGAAGTTGGAGAAAGCTGGACTTCCTGTAAAACTTTCAGTGAATCCTTCACAAAAGAAAGAATACCAAAAAATATTTTCCCAACATGATTTAATAGAAGACAAGATCGATCTCCCCGGTCCTGCTGCAGGCTTGTGCAGCGCGTACATAGCCTTAGGTACAGATCTGCTTTTGCTGGCTTGCGATATGACGGATGTTTCCGTACAATCGATCCGGCAACTGATCCATCATTACGAACAGGAAAAAGATCACTATGATTTCTTTGTTTTTAAAAATAACGAAGCACTGGAACCCTTGTTTGGTATCTATTCTGCAGCGGGCATTCAAAAAATTCACCAGCAGTGGCAAGATGGAACATTGGATCGTTTTAGTATGAAATATTTATTGGAACAAGGAAAGGTGTTCGCGATTGCAGTTGAAGAAAGCCAGGAGAAAGAATTCAGGAATTATAATTCTCCGCTTGACATAGTTTAAATTTACTAACACACGATCTGATCAATGCAACTTATTCTCCTTCTCCAGGTGTAGAGCCATCATTGGGATATTAGTATGAAAAGCCATTGAACGTACACTCAGTTTCGAAGTGATTTTTTTAAAGAAATCTTTTTCAACGGTCGACATGCATAAAATATCGATATCGAGTACTGTAATAGCGTTGTCGAGCGCTTCTACTACGTCGTCGTCGTATACTAATTTATAGGTAATATTTTTATAGGCTATGTTCGAATCTCCGATCTCTGCAAACCAATCCAGGTTTTCTTTTTCTTCCACCATTTTCTCCGAATCGCTGCTGATATGCATTACAATGATCTCCGCATTGAAAGGCTTGGCAATCTCTGCAATCTTGGCTAGCTCATGAATGTCGCCGTATTGCAAGTCGGTGGCGTACATGATCTTTTTAATCCCGTGATAATGCGCACTCGTCGGAACTACCAGCACGGGACATTTCACTTTTTCAATGATGTCCACCGAATTGGTACCAAAGAAAAATGCTTCTATCCCCTTGGCTCCATGCGTTCCCGTCACTACCAGGCTGATCTCTTCATGCTCGATGATATCGGCAATTGTGTCTTTTAGAATTCCTTTATGAATAAGTTTATCAACGTATACATTGTGGCTTTTCACAAAATCAACCCAGTCATTCATTTGCTCATGGATCTCCTTATTTTTTTCTGTTTCAGCCTCGGCATAAATATAGCCTCCCATATCACTGGTGATGAGTAATGGCGCTTCTGTATGAAAAAGGATAATTCTGGCCCTGAGTGGATGTGCTATCTTGATGGCAAACTTCAAAGCATTTTTAGCTACTTCGCTGAAGTCTGTAGGAACTAGTATGTTTTTCATAATTGTAAAAATTATTTTCCAACCCAACAACTTCCGGAAAGTTCGAAAAAAAAGGAATGAAAAACATTACATAACTTTTCAAATAGATTGCGGTATTCACACCAGGTCACTATGGAGTGCGAGTAGAGAGGATTTGACTCCTTCGTGCTCTATTGTTATTCTAGGCCAATCATGATAAAAGCTCCCCAGTATTGAGGGTTATTGTATTTGGCCATAATTTCTTTTTTGGCTTCTACAAAAGCATTCCGTTTGGTTTGTCCGGAAAGCCATTTTTGGTAGAAAGATGCCATCAATTCAGTAGTCACTTCGTCGGACACTTTGAAAAGGCTCATGATGATCGTTTGCGAACCTGCCACGAGGAAAGATCGCTGAAGCCCGAGTACTCCTTCTCCCAGCTTCACCTCTCCCAGCCCGGTTTCACAGGCGCTGAGCACTACTAATTCTGTATTGTCAAAATTCAGGTTCATCGCTTCGTAAGCGGTAAGGATTCCATCTTCTTTGTTGAAAGCATAGACGTTTTCATTTTGAAGAATTTCTCCTCCGTTTTTCAAAAGTAGTCCTGAACGTAGTAATGGATTTTGTACTGCTTTCTCTGCTACTTCATCCAGCTCGCCTTCTTCAGCGTCTTCCAGGAAAAATCCGTGTGTAGCAATATGGAATACTTTCGGGCCCGACTGTTCTTTTACGCTTTCTTCAGTAGCCTCGTCGTAAACAAACACTTCAGTTTTGTATTTACTTCCGGCAAGAATATCGTTGATCTTTTTAATTTCCACCTGCGCACCTGGCAGCTGTGGTACACTTTTTTGTCCTGTATATCCCTGTTTGTAATAATCAGGGTTTCCAAGTAAGGTTACTTTTGCTGTAGTCGTCTTTGCATTATTCTTCTCTTTCTTAGCTGAAGCCTGGTTACGGTTTCGATCTATGAGGTCGCGCGAGCTTCCGATGAGGATGATCTTATTTTTATTGATGAGGAAGTTTCCGTCAGGAGTACGGAGTGTTTCCAGGTTGAGCTGGTTGTAAACACCGTCTGCGCTTAGGTAAACGGTTGTATTTTCATTCTTGATCAAAGGCGTAAGCTGCTCCCAGTATGCTTTGTAGGATTCCTCGTCTGGCAACTGGAATTTGATACAGTTGCGGTAATACTTCATATATTTTTTCTGAAGCTCATGTCCGTTTTTAATCACTACAAAATCAGGAATATTTTTTGTGGTTTCCGAAACCGCCATCATTGCATACCAAACCGTATCGGTGAATTTTTTATCGAAATAGCGGAAAGGCACAACTTCCAGCACTACTTCGTTTTTGCCTACTGTTTTCTTCAGCTCTTCCCAATCGTAGTGATTTTTCTTTTCATAGTTTTTGGCAAACAGTTCAGAACTCAGGCTAAGTTTCTTCTCCAGCTCTTCGATCTCCGTTTCCATTTTAGCAATATCGATCTCTGCTTCCTTACGCTGGCTGGCCGACATTGATACGGCAGCGCCCATATCTTCCTTCAATGATTGCCATCTTTCATAATTACCAATCAAAGTAGTATCGCCGCTGGATTGGATCTTTTGTTTTACCTTCACAGAAGAATTGAGCAAAATAGCTTTGGTACGAAGCGTGATGTTGTACACGGTACCAACCATCTGGGGATAATCTTTGTATTGCGTAAAGGCAAGCGTTTTATAAAACTCATAATCGTTTTTCACTTTTTCCCAATAGTTCGCTTTCCCGCGCTCACTCAGGCCTGGGAAGATCTTATCCAAATAAAGCAATGACTTTTCGATTGTTTCTTCGGAGCTGCTTACAGACTTTTTAACATCACCCATGATATAATACATCTGTGCACATTTACCTTGCGCCTCTATATAGCCAGGGTGATTGTCATCAAAGATTGAGCGGTACATATCGCGGGAGGAGACGAATTGCTGGAGCGCTTCGTTGTAGTTTCCTTTCAGGTGTTGTAGTGTACCACCGATAAAATAAACTCTCGCGGAGTTTACATTTTCTTCGCCCAGTAGATCCTTCCAGATCTTCTTTGCTTGATCTATGTTTTGATACGCTTTTTCATAGTTGCCGGAATACATTTCGTACAACGCGCCGTTTTCTAGTGCCAGCGCATATTCCGGGTTGTTGGCGCCTAATTCTTTTTGAATGATCCGGTACGAACGACTAAACATTTCGTCGATCGTTTCAGGTTTTTTCTCTACCGGAGCTGTTGTCGTATTGGTAGGTTGTGTGGTTTGTTTTTTAGGTTTTTCGCGTTTCGATTCTATCCCCCTCGTGGTACCATCGCCAGAGATAGCGGCTGTTCTGGATTCTGACTTGCTGGTCTGTGCTTTGAAAGCCAGATAATAATATTGCGCAAGCGCCAATTCGTGCAAATATTTACCAACCGAAATATTATCCGGACCGAATTGTTTGGTTTGAATTTCCACCACCTGGCGAATTGCTTTTTCTGCTTTTTCATAATCTCCTACTGCGAAATACAGTCTCTTGTGATACACCAGGCAAGCAGCGTATTTCAAAGAGTTGGAGCCAAAAAGTTCTTTCGAAATATTTTCCGCGCGTTGTATATTTTCTTCGGCTTCGTTATAATTTCCTGTTACAAGTTTTAGGTACCCTTTGTAAAGTAATGGATTGATAAGAGTATGGTGTTTTTCGCCAAAACGTTTTTCCCTTCGGTCAATGATCTCGTTCAGGTTATCTTCTGTCTGCTGGAATTTTCCCAGATAGATATTCAAAAGAGAAATTTCTTCTACAGAAGCATAAAGCTGTTCTTCTGACTCGCTGGTAGAGCGGATCAATTTTTTAATGGCTGCAAGGGAGGAAGAGGCTTCTTCAAATTTACCTTCGACAATCTTCAAGCGTAGATTGGTTTCCAGCGCGTGTAGTTTATCTGTATTGTATTTACTTTGAGAATAGTTTTCAAAATTTTTCAGGGATGTACTGATCTTGTTTTCCGCTTCCTGGTATTTACCGGTGGTAATATCGAGGTTGGCATACTTTTCTAATACAATGGCGTAGGGAACAGAATTTTTACCTGAGTTTTTTTCTGTCTCTTTCAACAGTTCTTCAAACAAAGCATAAGCTTTGGCGTATTTTTCCAATACTTCATAAAGCCTGGCTTCGCCGTAGCTATTCTTATAATAATTCCTGTTACCATGCGGAAGCTCGCGCCTGATCACCTGATCAAAACTATAGTTATAGATCTCTTCCGCTTCCTTGTAGTGATCGGTGTATTCTGTAAAGAACTCTGCCTGGCGCAGCAGCAACAGATGATGTGCAGGAGCATCTTTGCCGTATAAATTCATCGAAACAGATTTAGCGTCCGACAATGCTTTTTCAGCTTTTTCCCAATCGTTTTGATTCAGGTAAACGGCATAGATCGTTTGCAGCGCTTGCAGGCGGCTCAAGTGAATAGCAGGCAATGATTCTTTAGAAAGATAATCTTCCAGGTGGCGTGCTGCACGTTTCCAGTTTCTGTTCGCGATCTCACGGTCTACGTCGATCAGGTTGTTGTTGAGATAAGGCAAACTGCTCCGTCCGTAGTAGCTCAGGATCTTTACGTCAAGGTCGTTGTTGCGGATCGACGCCTCTTCAAATTTTGATTGGCGAAGTAAATTCGTAATGATCTGTTTTTGGATCTCTGCGTATACAGGTGAGTTGGCTTTGTAATACTTGGTAGCCACGCCGGAAGCCTTGCCCAGCCAACGTGCCGCTTCTTTCAGCTCGTCGTTTTCAGCGGCCATCATTCCATAAAGCAAATAGGTTTTGGCGAGCACTCCTCCTTTATACCCAATATTTTTGCGGATCCATTCTGCATATTGATCCAACATAACACTTGCCGAATCGGTACGCCCTTTTGAATAGACTACTTCTACCTGTAGCAGGATTGCTTTTGCATACAGTTCTTTTCTATTGAATAATTCAAATTTTGAGAGCTTTGCAAACGATACATTCCCCTTGCGGTCAAGCACTGAATCTTTGAGTACTATCCTTTGCTTGGCTGCACTGATCAGGAGATTGAGCGAATCGGATACTTTGTTGAGATATGTTTTTTTATAAAGATATAAATAATGAAGATAACGTGCCTGCAGGATCTCATCGCGGAGCCTGTAATTGTCGGGCGGTGTAAGACTTGTAAGCAAAGAATCTGCCTGGTTGAATTTTCCTACTACTGCATATGCTTCGGCAATAAGCCTGTTTGCTTTGAGCTGGTAAAATAAATTATCTTTTGCCGACGCTGCATAAGCACTGCGGGCAGAAGAAAGAGCGGTTTCGTATTTTTCAAACTTTCCAAGCTCTGCATAGATCATGGCTTCGTAAGCCTGGAAGGCTGCTACATAATAACTGCTTTGGCCTTTCTTCTTGGTATAATAGCGCTTCATTTCGCGCAGTCTTTTCAATCCCGTCTTATATTGACCCGATTCGTAGTACGTCTGGATCGCAGAGAAATTGCGCTCATCCGTTTTGGTCTGGGCGTGCAGCTCCGGGAGGAAGAAGAAAAATAAAATAATGGTTAAAAGAGATAATTGTTTCATCTTAATTCAATCCGTAGCTTAACATGAATTCATTGGTGCTGAATTTCCCGATCTCGGAGGAGGAAGTTCCGATCTCATAACGATAGCCTACTTTCAGTTTTGTAGTAAAGGCTACCATACCGCTGAGCGCAACGATCTTAGGTGTTACATATCCTGCGCCGATCGTTACTGTCTGGTTAAACTCGAAACCGAGGTTAGCACTCGCCATTACAGGTCTGGAAGGATAATACACTACCAAGGCAGAAGGCACCAGCGTGATGTATTCGCTCAGGTTAAACCTGGCGCCGCCCATAGCGGTGTAATTTCTTTTGATAGAACTATTACCGGCTTCGCTGGAGAAGAACTTTTTAGAATCTACCGAAAGCATATCCGGCGCGGAGACTCCTACATAGAAGATGGGTGTTTTATAGATCAACCCTGCTCCTATTCTTGGCACAGTACCTTTGCGGCTCGGGCCGTAGTACAACGGGTCGTTGTCGTCCCACTGGAAAAGATTTTCTCCAATATTGATCAGCGAAACTCCCGCGCGGATACCAGCTTGAAAATAACTTTCAGGGTTTACATACACACGGTAAGAAGCGTTTGCCAAAATATCATAACGGGTAAAATTTCCGATCTGATCCCGGGACACAACCAGGCCGGCGCCTACATTTCTTCCTACGGGTGCGTCCACTACAAACAACTGAGTGGAAGGCGCGCCGGGTACATTTCTCCACTGCGCGCGGTGCAGCAACGTAGCGCGTACGCTTTCCGTAGAACCGGCGAATGCTGGATTGTAAAATAATTGAGTTTTGTAAAACATCCCGATCATCGGCAGCTGCTGCGCTGTAGTCTGAAGGGCGAATACTGATAATAAGATCAGCAAACAAGTAGTTGTATATTTCATAAGAGTAAGGTTCTTCAGCTTAGCGGCGTATTTCAATCATTCCTTTTAATTCTTTTTCTCCTGAGTTCTCATTGAAGAGATAAAAATAAACTCCGTTTTCGAGCGCTTTCCCATTGTGGTAAGTGCCTTCCCAATCGTTTTGATAGTTGTCTGCCGAAAACAGAACGGCACCGTTGCGGTCAAATATTTTCAGGAAATTTGTTTTGCTCTTGTCTACATACCCGATCACAAAAGCATCGTTGAGGCCGTCGTCGTTTGGCGTGATGAGCTCGGTAGCTTTTAAAGCGGGAGCTGCGCCTATTTGTATTATGTTGATGAAAATTTTTGCAGAGCTTGAAGTATTGCCGCTGTGGTCAGCAATTGTATAGGAAAGCGTAACCAGTCCAAGTGCTCCTTCAAACGGAGTATAAAGCAGCACACCGGAACTATCAAATACAAAGGAACCGGAAGACGGCTCCAGGAACTTATCTTGTATTCCCGGATTTTCCATATCGATATCTACCAATGCTGTATCGATCGAACTCATTTTAGCAACATCATTTTGCAGGATATAAATTTTTACCTGCTGTCCTACCAGGGTCTGCACCGTATCATTTTCTGCTACCGGAGGTTGCGGGGCTTTAAAAACTCCTACCGTCACATTTATGGTGTTTCCTGTGTATCGGTCTGTATCGAAGAGTTGAAGATCAAAAGAGAATGTACCTTCAACGCCTGTAAGCGTAACTGTTCCATCATGACCTATGATCGCCACACTGGAATCGGAGGTTTGTTGGAAATCAGCTTCGGTATTGATGTTGTCAATATTAGTAACGTACTTGATCACCGGGTTCGGATCACTGATAAGTAAAGCGGTTTTATCAGCGCTCAGATCGGCGGTTTGTTTGTAGATTGTTAACGTTGCGGTAGCAGTATCCCCTATGTATTGTGTATTTGATTCCTGAATGACTGTAAGGGTATAACTATTGGAAGAAAGATTACCTGAACATGAAATAGTGATCTCACCGCTCAGCGTATCTACAGTAGCACAATATCCCGATGGCGAAATATAATAGTACTTCGTAGCAGTACTACTTGTATTCACACGATACGTTTGATCGTCACTCTTTTTATTAATTCCGGGTTTTTTAGAAGCAGACAATCCATAGGTCATTGGAATATCATCTATCGAAAGATTTGCACTAGGCAATACAGGTCCGGCGGCTACATTCATGGAGTAAGTAGTAGTGGTAGCCGTGGTACAAGGCAATTGCGCCACCCCGATCTGGATCGTGCTGAAATTACCTGTAACAGTAGGGATCCCGGAGATCAATCCTGTAGTAGCGTTGATGGAAAGTCCCGAAGGAAGGTTGTTAGCCGTCCACTGTGGATTGGTCACATTCGCGCTTTGCATCTGGAAAGAATAATATTGTCCGCTCGTTGCATCGCTGATAGTAACAGTAGTTGTCTGAGGAGTGAGGTAGTTAATGGTACCAACGGTGTTTATTGCTTTATAACTGAAAAATGCATTACAAGGTCCTATGTTGATCGTGCCAGGGTTATCGAGCGTATTAATGACAGTAATATTATCGCCACTATATACATCAAGCGTGATCGAACCGTTTGCCAGGGATAGGTTACTGCAAATAAAACCTCCCGAACTGGTTTTGTAAGAAGCGGCAAGGATCACATCAGAAGAAGAAGTAGGAACTCCGTTGCTCCAGCCACCACTGGTCCAGGTAGTAGAATTGGCTTGTGGAGGATATCCACCCGAAAAATACACCTGGACTCTATTGCCTTCCGTATCGGTTACATAAATATTTTGCGTACCCGGATCTATCCATACATCACCGGCCTCTGCTACCTGATTGTAGCCACCGCCTTGCGGAGCAAAAGAAGTATAGAACGTTCCGTTTGCTAAAAACACTTGTACAAAAGCAAAGGATTGATCGGCTACATAGACGTAGTCATTCCCATCCACGCCAACACCTGCTGGCAATTGGAACTGGCCGGTACCTGTACCATTGGATCCCCAAGTACCAAGATATGATCCGGTAGAATCAAATCTCAAGATCGAATAACTGCCCTGGTTGGAGACGTAGAGATCTCCATTACTGTTGATCCCGATTCCTTTTGGACTTGAGAGATATCCAGTGCCTATAATTTTTGAGAATCCTCCTGTAGGTGTAAACTTCTGGATCCTTCCATTAAATTCATCGACTACATAAACGAACCCGTTTTTTATTTCTACATCCTGTGGACCTGAAAATTGCCCCGGGCCACTGCCACTGCTTCCCCATTGTCCTTTTGAATTGCCCAACAAGTCGAACATCTGGATTCTATTATTTCCATAATCTGTAACATATAAATAATTGTTGAAAGGATTATAAGCAATACCTGAAGGATTTACAAACTGGCTTAAGCCGGAGCCATAAGCTCCCCAGGAGAGTACATAATTTCCATTAAAATCATATTTCTGAATACGACTATTACTCTGATCCACTACGTACACATTCCCGCTTGCATCAGTTACAGATGCCACAGGCGACCGCAGTGCACCGGGCTCCGTACCATCTAATCCCCATGTACCAACAAAACTTCCTGTCTCTGTGAAATATTGAATTCTTTTATTGTTCTGATCTGCTACATAAATATTGCCACCATAAGCCGCAATACCTCCCGGGTTATTAAACTGACCATTACCACTACCGGATATCCCCCATTCATTACTATAAACATTGCTGGTATCCCATATCTCTACGCGCATGCTGGACGCTCCGTTATCAGTAACATATACATTACCATTGTCATAAGTAATGTCTATAGGATTGTTAAACTGTCCAGGGTTTGTTCCTGCACTACCGAAATAAGAAAGAAAAGTACCATCCGAAGCAAATTTTTGAACTCTCTGATTTCCTTTATCTACTACATAAACTGTTCCTAGTGCATCAACTGTAATACCGTGAGGTTGGTTAAAGCTACCTGGAGCAGTACCAGTACTTCCCCAGGTAGTCACATAAGCCCATGCATTATTAAATTTCTGTATACGTCCATCCGTTCCTGATACATACACATTACCGGAAGCATCGGTTGCGATGCCAGTGGGATAAATAAACTGCCCCGGCGCACCTCCGTATCCTCCCCAACTGGTAACATAATTACCACTAAAATCAAAAACCTGGATCTGGTTGTTGCCGTTGTCTGCTACATATACATAGTTGTTGGTCGGATCTACTGCAATATCGGAAGGAGCACTAAACAGTCCCGGGCCGCTTCCGGCTGCTCCCCATTTTGTAACAAAATTACCGGTGGAAGAAAATTTTTGAATATTGTTGGCCATAAGGTCCAGTACAAAGATCTCACCACTACTGGCAGCGGCCACACTTGTAGCATTTTGAAAATCCACCAAAGGTGTTGGCTGTTTGTATCCGCTGATCTCTGTATCGTAGCCTTGAGCATTTACAGAGCCTGAATACAGCGCACACGCAAATAGCGGCAGCAAAAAAGAAAATCGTTTCATATAAGGTAAATTGATAAGCTGATTTATATTTTACTCCCCTGACCAGAACAGATATAGCTTTAAAGCGGAGTTAGAACTTTAAAAGTAAGCCTTATTTGCTTCTTTTTACAAAAATTAATGAAAAAAATATGAACAATCTTGATTTATACCTATATCCTACAAATAAGTATTCAAAAAATGATCTTGCTTTCGTTAAAAATGCATAATAGAAAACATTTCTACCGTTGTTTTTATTGTTTTATAAAATCACCACAGCCAAAATTTCACTATCTCTCCAGCCTGTATAGCTTCCCTTTCTGATTCGTGCAATGCCAGGCCTTGTGAATACAAAATAGAGGTTACATCGCCAGAGCCATTAAAGGTTGCGGGTTTCAGACTTGTCATTTGTTGACTCTCAAGTATGCAAGGAAAATATTCGTCGAGTTTTACTTTTTTCTTTTTAGCAACTGCTAAAGGCAATCTCCATTCTGGCAACGCTGGTAAGCCATAACATTGACGAAGAAAAGGTTCTATAAAAAGTTTAAATGCTACTTGTACCGACATTGGATTTCCCGGAAGTGCAAAGACCACACCTCGCTTGCTTCTTCCAAACCAGAGCGGCTTTCCGGGTTTTATGGCTACTTTATGAAAGAGTTTTTCTACCCCCGCTTGCTGCAAAATTTCCGGCACAAAATCGGCATCGCCCATTGACACGCCTCCGCTCAGGATCAGGATGTCTGCGCTGAGTTGGGCTTCTATGGCTTGCTGCAGGAGTTGTTTATTATCTTTTACCAATATTCTTGCAGCGAGTGGAATATTATATTTCATCAAAAAACCTTCTACTGCATAGCTATTAGAATCTCTGATCTGATGCTCCAATACTTCGTTTCCCAGAGAAACAACTTCATCTCCCGTAGAAATTATAGCGACCTTCGGTAGTTTGTATACATTTACTTTGTCTTTGCCTAGCACGGCCAAAGCCGCCAACTCAGGAGCAGTAAGCAAAGTATTTTCTTCCAGTACAAGTTCCCCTTTCTTTCGGTCCTCTCCTTTCGCTGCAATATTTTGTCCTTTTTTTAACGAATCAATTTGAAAAACTACAGTGTCGTTGATTTGTGTAGCATCTTCCACGCGTATGATGGCATCGGCTTCTAAAGGAGTAGAGGCGCCGGTCATTATTTTATAACATTCTCCTTGTTTGATCTTTTTGGCAGAAAGCGCTCCCGCAAAAATTTCTTCTGCCACCGTAAAACTTCTGATCCCTTTATCAAAATCTTCCGAACGCAATGCATACCCATCCATTGCCGCACGGTGAAAAGGCGGATAATCCCGATCAGCCTCCACAGCTATTGCCAGTACACGCTGATAAGCGTCACCAAGAAGTATTTCTTCTGTACCAAACGAATGCGCCTGCTGAAGTATAAGTGCCTGTGCCTGCTGAACGGTAATCATTTTAAATTTAGAGTTCCCCTTTTAAGTATTAAGATTAATAATGGATGCAAGATACCAGATGCCGGATACCAGATAGTTTAGATAAAACAACTCTGTTTTACAAATAAACTAAAAGACAATGTCATTACTTTCGCATTTATCCGGCATCTGGTATTTATTTGTTTCCTCTCCATACTGTCAATGTCCTCCGCCTTTGAGTATTTTTCGCGCATGAAATATTCCAGGAAGAATTGCCTCCATTCCTTCTCTTGCTCCGCTGGTACTACCAGGTAGAGTCACGATCAAAGTATGACCAATTGAGCCGGCCACCGCTCTGGACATCATAGCCAGAGGTGTGCGCATTTGTCCGTGTACACGAATCGCCTCTGTAATTCCATCGGCATCGCGCTCGAGAATTTCGGTTACCGCTTCTACGGTATGATCGCGAGGACCCAGGCCAGTGCCTCCTGTGGTGAAAATAAAATGAATGTCTTTTTCTATCCAGGCTTTGATCTGATCCTGGATCATTTTCTTATCGTCGGGTACGATCTTGTATTCTATTTGCTCCACTTTGTATTCACGCAGCATTTCCATGATCTTCTGACCGGAATTGTCTTCGCGCGTACCTTGTGCAGTAGAGTCTGAGCACACAAGCACTGCACAGGAAGGAGGTGTGCTGAAATATTTTTCCCGGTCTGATTTTCCTCCTTTTTTATCCAGCAATTTGATCGCGCCGATCTCGAGTTGTTTGTCTACCGGTTTGAGCATATCGTAAATGGTAAGCGCTGCCACAGAAATTCCTGTCAACACTTCCATTTCAATACCTGTACGGCCTATAGACTTTGCAGTTGATTTGATCAAAATTCCTGCTCGCCCTTCTGTTTCGGTTAGTTCAAAGTCTAGTTCCATTCCATCGATGGTTACGGGATGGCAATGCGGTAGAAGTTCATCGGTATTCTTCGCTGCCAGGAATGCGGCTGCGCGGGCGAATTCGAAAATATTTCCTTTGGGAATTTTATTATTTTTGATCAGGTCAATTGTTTCCTGCGAACAAAAAACCATTCCCGAACCGGAGGCTGTACGCAAAGAAATTTGTTTGTGAGTGATGTCACGCATAAAAGAAATTTTGAATTTTAAATTATGAATTTTGAATGAAAAATAATTTAAAATTTAAAAATTCATAATTTGAAATTGATTAGAGCATTTTCCTTTCAATCGCCAGCTTCACTAATTCAGCAGCGTTTTTAACGGAAAGTTTTTTCATCATATTGGCCCGGTGGTTGTCTACCGTACGAATGCTCAGCTCCAGCTTGTCAGCGATCTGGCGGCTGTTGAGGCCTTCTACGATCTGTTTGAGAATGATCATTTCTTTTTTAGAAAGCTTCACCAGATTGGTAGTTTCAGGTGCGCCTGATTTTTTCACTTTCAAGTATCCGTTGATGATGATATTTGAAACAGAACTATTGAAATATTTTTCTCCTTTTGCTACTGTGCGAATAGCCGTCAGGATCTCTTCGCGTGGCGCGTCTTTCAGCAGGTAACCAAGAGCTCCTACTTCTACGGCGCTTAAAATATATTCCTCGTTGTCGTACATAGAAAGGATCAACGACTTGGAGTTTTTGTATTGCTTGCTGATAATTTCTGTAGCATCAAGGCCGTTCATTTGTGGCATTGAAATATCCATCAACACTACATCCGGCGAAAGTTTTTTCACGGTCTCTATCGCTTCCACTCCATTGTTGGCTTCTCCGATGATCTCGATCTCCGAACCGTCGATCAATGTTTTGATTCCATTCCTCACGACGAAATGATCGTCTGCCAGTACAACTCTTATTTTTTCCATGCTATCTTATTGATATTTTGCGGGGATCTTTGCCCAGATCTTCGTACCCTTGCCGGGTGTGGAAGTGATCTTGAATTCACCATCCAAAAGATTGGTACGTTCCTGCATATTGTATATACCGTTACTAATTTTCTTGTGGTCTGAGTCCAGATGAGGTTTCTTTATGTTAAAACCTTTCCCATTATCAATTACGTTAAGGTAGATATAATTATCGTTTAATAAAAGTTCTACCGAGATTTCTTTGGCTTGTGCATATTTCACTGCGTTGTTGATCGCCTCTTGAGAGATGCGATAGACACCGATCTCGATGTTCTTATCGAGACGACTAAAAGCGTTAGGACAAATAAGCACAACATTGGCACCAGAATTCTTGGAAGCCTGATCTGCCAGTTGTTTCAGCGCTGATACAATACCAAAATCGCTGAGCACAGTAGGCATAAGATTAAAAGTGATCGTCCGTGTTTCTGCGATCGTTTTGCCAATCAGTTTTCTTGCTTCTTCCAATCGTACTTTTTCTTTATCGGGCAATTGTTCGGGAGAAATACTTTCAATGTTTAGTTTCAACGCTGTCAGCATCTGTCCTACGCCATCATGGATATCGCGGGCGATGCGCTTGCGCTCACTTTCCTGACCTTTGACGAGAGAAGTAGAACGGATCTTTTGTTCGTTCATCTGCTGCTTATATTTTTCGTTCGTAGAATTCAACAATTCCTGTTCGGTTCTTTTCAAAGAATTATTGACAACGGTCAATTCCTGGTTGATAAAATTTGCCTGTGCCTCCGATTTGATCAGGCGTATCATGGCCTTTCGCAGCTCAGCTACAGCAGGCTTGAAAACAAATAATCCTTCTAACACAAGAATGACAAGTGTGATGGCAAGAAGAATTACTTCGATCTGTTTTAAATCGTTTACACGCTCTCTCGCTTCATAAGCGTAGGTGAATACGATCTTGTCCATATCCTTGAGAAAAAGTTTTTCTTCTCTCATGACCTCGCTGGTAACTTGTCTGCGGTACTCAGGGGTAGAGATAGCAAGTGTATTGCTCAGTGCGTGGGCATTGTTGTAGATAATGAGAAAGTGTGGTTCTATTTTTTTAAAAAGTGCGAGAATTGTATCGCTGTTATTAACATCGTGATCCAGCGTATCGAGGTTTCCGGTTTGAAGTCCGGTGTGAAAAGTATGCCAGGCGGCGAGCGCCGCATCGAGTTCTTTTTTTTGTTCCTGGCGTTGGAGCGTATCAATACTATACCCCAGCAAAAGTACATTCTTACAGATCTTTTGGCTGAGCATTCTTTGTCTTCCGGCAATGTTTACCACCCTGGCGTCGCTCGACTGTTCGTTGAGAGTTATCTGCACCAGCACTTGTCCTCCAATCGACAAAAGCGCTACTGCACTAAGGGCAATGATGTATAATCTGGTAAACTTCCTGGATACGTATGTATCAATATTTTTGCCCGTCTCTTCCCCTTCCATATGGTAAATTATTAACATTCATTTGAGATTCCAGATGCCGGATGCCAGATACCGGATAATGAATTGCAATTAGTAACAAACTTTCTATTGAGTCAATAATGGAAAGAAGTTTTTTAAACTATCTGGTATCCGGCATCTGGTATCTTGTATCTATTATTAGTACTAACATCTGAGAGAGTAGCTATAATTATTTTTAAATCAAAATATAAACCAATCCGTTTTCTACTTTCACCGGATATACTTTGATCGTATAATCATCCCCGCTCAAACATTCTCCTGACTTTAGTGAAAATGTTTTTTTGTGAAACGGACAAGCTACCTTCGGCTCTTCCTGCGTTGTACCGATCATACCACGCGATAAGATCATTTGCATTTTATGAGGACATAAATTTTGCGTAGCGTACCATTCGTTTTTCTGAGTAAAATTAAATACCGCTACCTGCTCTCCTTCCAGCAATACACAGGCTCCGCCATCTTCCGGCACATCTTCTGTACGACAAGCCTTGCGCCATATTACTTCCTTTTCTGTTTCAATCATAATCATTCTATTTTTTACCCAACAAATATTTTTTTAGCAGACCTTTTATTTCACCAAATTCGTTCCCCATCCCTGCGGGAATTTTTGTCCTCTCTCTTCTTTAAAGACCAATACCGGATCTGGCTCTTCTGTGTTTACAAAATGTTTGAAACGTTTTCTTAATTCAGGATTTTCTACTACTTCCTTCCATTCACAGTTGTAAGTGTTTACCATAAATTCCATTTCACGTTCCAGTTCTTCTGCAATCCCCAGACAATCATTGATGATCACATCTCTCAGGTAGTCTACGCCACCTTCCATTTTGTTTAGCCAGGTAGCAGTACGAGTAAGCGGATCAGCGGTGCGGATGTAGAACATCAGGAAGCGATCTATGTATTTGATACAGGTTTCTTTGTCAATATCGGTGGCAAACAATACGGCGTGCTGAGGTTTCATACCTCCGTTGCCACATAGATAAAGGTTCCAGCCCTTTTCAGTAGCAATAATTCCGAAATCTTTTGATTGTGCTTCGGCGCATTCGCGTGTACAACCTGATACAGCAGATTTTAATTTATGCGGCGAACGCAGTCCACGGTAACGCTCTTCTACTTCAATGGCAAAGCCCACAGAGTCTTGCACACCGAAACGACACCAGGTAGAACCTACACAACTTTTTACAGTACGCAATGATTTTGCATACGCATGTCCGCTCTCAAAGCCTGCATTGATGAGCTCTTCCCAAATCTCCGGCAGTTGATGTACATGCGCTCCGAAAAGGTCGATTCGCTGCCCGCCCGTGATCTTGCAATAGAGATTATATTTTTTCGCCACTTCGCCGATCACGATCAATTTGTCTGGCGTGATCTCTCCACCAGGAATTCTAGGCACTACCGAGTAAGTGCCACCGCGTTGAATGTTGGCAAGAAAGCGGTCGTTGGTATCTTGTATCGTTACATGTTTTTTCTCCAGGATCATCTCGTTCCAGGTACTGGCAAGGATCGAGGCTACTGCAGGTTTACATACTTCGCAACCGCTGCCGTTTCCGAAACGATCCAGCAATTCGTCAAACGTTTTGATCTTGTGGAATTTTACAAGGTCAAGAATTTCCTGTCTTGAATAATGAAAATGTTCGCAGAGTTCTGTCTTCACCACCTTGCCTTGCGCTTTCATTGTTTCTTTTACCAGGTCTGCGATCATTGGCTTACAGCCACCACAGCCCGTTCCGGCCTTGGTGCATTTCATTACCTGCGAAACCTCTGTAAAATCATTGTCAATTACCGACTGGCAGATCGCGCCTTTCGAAATGTTTTCGCAGGAACAGATCATCGCTTCGTCTGGCAGCGACATAACACCAGCGCCGCCACTTCCTTCCGAACCACCGCGGCTACCCAGGATCATGTCTTCCGGGTTTGGCGGAAGTACAATATTATTTTTAACAGTTTGCAAAAGCATGTTGTAGCTCTCGGCCTCTCCTACCAGCACTCCGCCCAAAAGATATTTTCCATCTTCGGATACATTGATCCTCTTGTATACTCCTTTGATCTTGTCCTGAAAAGCGATCGATCTGCTTCCCGCAGTAGTACCAAAACAATCGCCAAAGCTGGCTACATCGACCCCGATGAGTTTTAGTTTGGTAGACATGTCAAAAGCTGTAAACTCTTTGGAGGTTCCGAGAATATTAGCCGCTACGATGTCTGCCATTTCATAGCCAGGTGCTACCAACCCGTAGATCATTCCTTCGTGCAAAGCGCATTCGCCGATAGCAAAAATATCAGGGTCAGAAGTTTGAAGATGATTGTTTACTTTAATGCCTCCGCGTTGACCTGTTTCAAGCGCCGCCTGCCTGGCCAGCTCATCGCGCGGCTTGATGCCGGCAGAGATTACAACCATATCTGTTTCCAGGCTTGAGTCGTCGTTGAAGACCAATGCTTTTACTTCTTCTTCACCATCAAAATAAGCAGTGTTTTTATTCAAGTGAATATGCACTTTGAGCGATTCCATTTTTGATTTCAGGATTGCTGCTCCTTCTTCATCCAGCTGGCGCGGCATAAGGCGCGAAGCAAATTCGATCACATGTGTTTCCAGGTGCATATCGAGCATTGCTTTGGCGGCCTCCAGTCCTAATAGACCACCGCCGATCACTACTCCTTTTTTACATTTTTTAGAATAGTCCATGATCATGTCCAGGTCTTCGATGGTCCTGTATACAAAGATCCCTTCCTTTTCTACGCCTTTAATAGGGGGTACAAAAGCAGAAGAGCCTGTAGCCATTACAAGCTTATCATAGGTTTGCACAATACCTTTGGAAGAACACACCGTTTTATTTTCGCGATCGATCGAAACGATAGGATCACCCAGGTGGATCTTAATATTCTTTTCCAGATACCATTCAAAAGGCGCCATGGTAAGTTTTTCAGCATTAGCATCGACGAAGTATTCACTAAGGTGTACGCGATCGTAAGCGGGTCTTGTTTCTTCCCCGAATACAATGAGGTTATACTTATCTGCTCCCGTTTTTGAAAGGAATTTTTCGCAGAATTTATATCCTACCATCCCGTTTCCAATGATTACAATGTTCTGTCTGAGTGCTTCCATGGGCTATAGTGTATTTAAACCTATTTTTAGCCAAAACACATATTATAATGTATAATTATACAATTTTTAACATGTATTTTAAATAATACTTAGTTTTATCATAAAAACTAGTCATTATTTAAGGCTACTTTTTAATTTTTATAAAAATAACGCATTTGAATGAAAATTAAAAATAAAACCTGAGTATTTTTACTCAATTTTATTAATCTCTGATAACTAATAATTTATATAAGCGTCTTTTTTACAGGGATATGAATTTATTTATATAAAATGGTAATTATTACTTAGTGTGGAGCAAGGGCCTGAGTATAGAGGAAAAAATCTGATGAGTATAAAAATGGACTGTGAATTTTGAGTATTTCTAATGTTCAGGTCCAGTCATAAAAAAACATCGGGTGTAAATTTTGAGCATTTCACACTCATCATTTACACCCGATGTTGACTTTCGTGATCCCGAAGCGATTCGAACGCTTGACCTACTGCTTAGAAGGCAGTTGCTCTATCCAGCTGAGCTACGGAATCATTTCCTTTCTTAAGGGGCTGCAAAACTAATTATTTTATCTTAAAAAAGAAAAAATACCCTTAAAAAAATCTATTTCAAGCTGCCATCAGGCTGTAATACATATACTTTATCGCCCTTAGTTAATTTCCTATTGCCCTCGTTGTCTTCTGTATAGCTATCGTACTCGATCGGCACTACCAATTTCCCCATACGGTTGGTAACGCCCCATTTGCCTTTCATTTTCACAGCAGCCAGTTTATTGGCAAATTTTTCGGCTTCCTCGTATTGCGGCTTTATTTTTTCTTCTCCTGCCGGAGTTATATAGCCCCATTTGTTTCCGGTCTTCACAGGAGCCATGCCATCGCCAAATGATTTGACCTCTTCGTAAGGTATTTCGGTAGTTTTCCCTTGTGTGTTTACCAGCATCAATGATTTTCCTTCTTTAGCAGCATACAAGCCATTTCCTAAGTAGCCCATCTCTTTTGCTTTGATCGGGAAGACCTCCTCTCCTTTCTCGTTGATCAATCCAAACTTGCCTTTTTGCGAAGCCATCGCCGGCCACTCGGGGGCATCCGGGAAATCAAAACTGCTGCTTATAAAATCATAATTAAAATCCGTCACCGCTGCTCCTGTTGTGCGGAGGATCGCATATTTTCCATTCTTTTTTACTTTCAAATAATTCGGCAATGCCGGGTTGATCCTATCGTACTCGTTTGGCAGAATGATTTTTCCATTTGCGTCTGCAATTCCTTCTTTTCCATTTTGCACCGTACGGAAAATGATCTTGTTTTGAAATCCGTCCTGCACTATGGCATCGTATTGGCAAGGCAGGATCAACTTACCGTTCACATCGAGCAAGCCCATTTTGTTTCCGTTGGTTACTACTGCATATCCTTTTACATAAGGTTCGGCGTTGTCAAATCTTTCTGTTGTCACATAAGATCTTGCCGGTACATTGTAGTAACCATACTTGCCATCTTTCTTTATTCTTACCGCATACACCGTATCTTCGGTTAATATTTTTTCAAAACCTTCTTCACTGATCTTTTTAAAATTAAAATCATAGAAATACGATTTGTCGCCTTGAGTGATCGCATAATAATTTCCCCTGCCGGCAGAGATATTGTCGAACTCGGGTTTCAACAAAAATTTATTGGTATAATCGATCACGCCCCACTTGCCTGCTTTCTTTACCGCTGCCTGTTTGTTGCGAAAAGGTTTTGCCTCTTCGTACACCGGTTTTATCAATACTTTCCCTACGCGGTTGGCGTAGCCGTAGCGGCCGTTTTGTTTTACGATATAAAATCCTTCGTTAAGCGCACCGATCTCTTCGTATTCAGGAGTGAGTATTTTTTTCCCCATCATTCCATACAAGCCATACTTACCGGCTTTCTGCACTTGTATCAGTTCGTCGTTCTTAAGAAAGATCGTATCAAAGTCGGGGTTGATAATTGTTTTGCCAAGGTCGTTGAACATGCCCCATTTTCCATTCTGTTCAAATATGATATCGTGCGGAGCGAGCTTTTTTACTCTTGTCAATTCAAGAGGTAAAAGGTATCCGCAGTTTACATGGTTAAGCACGCCGAAATTTTTATCGACCTGCACCAAGGATGCATTGATGGACATCACCTGGGCAATTTTAAATTGTGGCTGACAAGTAAAATTATTTTTCTCTTCGTTGAAAAGTCCCCATACATTATTTTTCTTTACCCATGCCAGTTCAGAGTTTACGATCGGGTTGATCTCCGTATATTGCGGCGCCTGAAAAATTTGTCCTTTCGCCCCGATCAATCCCCATACACCTTTTTCCATTGCCCATACCTTCCCATTCCGGAAGCTGGTAAGCTTTTCGTATTTGCACTGCAGGATCACATTACCTTCGCAATCGATCACGCCGGAAAGAATGCCTTTTTGTACAATGGCTTTTCCTTCTATAAAAGGAGAAACCTTTGAATAGATAGGTTCGATCAACCATTGGCCAAAAAGATCGGCATATCCCCAGTTCTTTTTATCTTCCGAGTACTTTGGCACTACGTCATCCGGGCAGCCGGTTCCTTTTTGTGCATTGGCTTGGAGAGAGAAAAAGAAAATCAAACAGGTAAATAGAAAGGCAAGGGATCTTTTTGTCATAAAAACTTTATTTTGATTCAAATTTATGGATTTAGAAGTATTCTGCAATGGTATAATGCAGAGAAGGAGATTTTGATACAAAATGGATACCGGGTAAAATTAGCCAAACTAACGCTTGATATTCTGCTGGTCTCTATTTTTTATCTGGCATCTGGTATCCGGTATCCCGTATCTGATAACAATTGCTATCTAAGCTACCAATTGTTATTTAAAAGTATTTTCGGCCCTTGCAAACACAATTATTCGAAATTTAAGCAGCCTGTAATACTACTTAAGCGTAAAAAATAAGGTGATCTTGAGCTAAAAAATGCCTTTATCAAGGTTTTTTGTAAACATTTAAAGTTGAAGTTTAATCGGGTCTTTTATATTGAATACAGACCTCTATGCTAGCTAGTAGCTATTGGTTTAATAAAATACAAGCCATGAAATTGACCGGAACCAACTTTACCCTACCAAAAATCACGCAAGGCCTGTTTTTCATTCTTCTATTCCTTGCCTCTTTCCATACCCATGCAGAAAAAATTATCAAGCTCAATGATTCCGAAGAATACCAAGTGATCACAAGCGAATATTTGGAAGTGATGGAAGATACCACGGGAAATCTTACCATTGAAGACATGAGTGATCCTTCCATAGCTAAAAATTTCTACGTGGCCAACCGCAATTATGCACTCAACAAACATGTGGGTTCTGTCTACTGGGCACGCTTTCAAATTCAAAACCTTTCGAGCAGCAAACGCAAATGGCTACTCGAAATTCTGGACTCTCGTCAAAATGATATTCAACTTTACCAGGTAGACCAAGGACATATATACGCGCTCACCAAGGCAGGCATCAACGGCAGTTTTCACAACCGTGAATACGAGCATAAGAATTTTATCTTTGAGATCTCTCCTACTCCAACGCCTCAATATTATTACCTGCGAATAAAATCCGATGCGCGCACCAGCTTCCTGATCAAGATCAGCACTTCCAAATTTATTCTGGAGTATGGCCTGAATGAATATTATCTGCTAGGACTCTATTATGGGATCTTATCCATGATGGCGATCTATAGTCTCTTTGTATTCTTCATGATCCGGGAGCGTGTTTATCTCTACTACCTGATCTATATTCTGAGCTGGATGTACAGCTCCATGCTGGCCGATGGTACAGGCTTCCAATACCTGTGGCCGGAGATCCCGCTTATTTCTAAAATAGGAATTTATGTTTCGCGGCCTCTCTTGCTGATCGTGTTTGTTCTTTACTCTCTGGAATTTCTAAAAAGCCCGGATGTAAATGTGATCAACAAAAGGTATGTATATTATTCGCTCGGGTTGTATCTTTTATTCTACCCAATCCAGTTTATATTCGACCTTGCATTGATCCACAATACGCTTTTCCTCACACCGTTCATTGTGATCTTCTACTATTCCGTACAAAGCTTGCGCTCAGGTTATAAACCGGCAAGATATTTTCTCATCGGTAATTCTATCGTACTGCTCAGCGTCTTGCTGACGCTCTTGAAATACAATGGTCTGCTGGATTTCCTAAGCTCCTTCTGGACACTCGAGATCATCATCGTATACAGTACCAACATTGCCATGGTAATGGAGATCGTAATTCTCTCCTTTGCGATGGCCGACAGGATTAAATTCTTTAAAGTAGAAAAAGAGAAAACCCAGGAACTGCTGATCGCGCAGCTGGAAGAAAATCATTCGCTCAGCCAGAAAGTAAACCGCGAGCTGGAACAGAAAGTAAAAGAGCGCACACAAGAGATCGAAGAAAAAAGCCTTGAGCTCGAAGAAGCAAATTTGAAACTACAGGAACAAGCACGCCAGATCAACGAAATGAACGCAAGACTTGATCTTGACAACTGGAAGTTGAAGAAAAGTATTATCGAAGAAAAAGAATCCAGGATCAAATTTAAAGAGATCAGTTTTGAAGAATTCAAACAAGTATACCCGAATGAAAATATTTGTTTCCAGTTTCTCGAAGAATTGAAATGGGAAAAAGGCTATACCTGCAAGCGCTGCGGCAACGATAAATACGGCAAAGGAAACCACCAGTTCTCCCGCCGCTGCACCAAATGTCGCTACGACGAATCGGTAACCACCGATACTATTTTCCACAAATGTAAATTTGACATCAACAAAGCGCTCTACATTGTAGTAATGGTAAACCGGTACGGTGACAAACAATCCATTTCCGAACTCGCGCACGAGTTAGACCTGCGCGTAGCCACTTGCTGGAACTTCGCCCAAAAAGCGCTGAAAGTACGCAACAGCAAGGAGTACGCCAAACTGGACGATGAGAGTAAGTTTAGATTTTTGATCCAACAGGAGATCCCGGATTGATGAGGGGAAAATTTCTTTGCTGGCGGGGACGCCAGCAAAGAGGTAGGTAAATTATAGTTGTGTTTACCCACCGCCCAGAGGGCTACAAAATAAAAGGCACAAGTCTTAAGACTTGCGCCAGCGAACTTTTGTAATTCAAAATTTACAATTCAAAATTTCCTGCTCACCCACTTACTCCCTTCAATCCCAAATCGCCAGGGCTTCTTGGCCCACTCCGCTGCGTAGTCTACCCCTATGCGCGGGCCTTTCAGGATTTTTCTTTCGGCAATAATTATTCCCCTGTCTTCGATCCAGATCTCGTTTCCCTGAAGATCTGTTCCATTATATTTTCGATCTATACCGAGTGCCTGGCTCATAGAACCAGGGCCGCATGTAAGCGCTGGATTTACTTTTGTTTTATTTCTTCTCGTCATCATATATTCCATACCTTCCACCGGCTCTATAGCGCGGATCAGGATAGCATGAGGTATATTTTTTTGATTGGTGACAACGTTAAAAAGATTGTGAATGCCATAGCATAAATATACATAAGCTACGCCGCCTTCGCTGTAAAATATTTCCGTACGTTCTGTACGCCTTCCTCCAAACGCATGCGAAGCCTTATCCTCCGGTGCGCGATAGGCTTCGGTTTCGGTGATCATGCCTCCTGTAATTTTGCCCTCAATATTGGTAAACAAAAATTTTCCAAGAAGCTCTTTGCTGATCTTTAGTACATCATTCTGGAGATAAAATTCTTTTGGGAGTTTCATTTAAAAATCAACCTACGTTCAGTACAGTAAGCCTGTCCTGTTGGATCACACCTCTTTCCTCGGCTTCCCGGGCTTCTACTTCAAAACGGTTTTGGTAATAGCCGTGGCGAATACTTTCGAGGATGTATAAAAAAAGAAATTTCACAAAACCGTTTTGACGGTATTGCTCTACATGCATCAATTCATGGATCAGCCATTTGCGATCGCTGATAAAACGCTGGCGGTCTACCCCGCTCAGATGGATCGTGCTTCCCAGCACCATCGCAATGCGCTTTGAGCCAAAAAACAAACGGGCTATCCTGGCGAATGGAGAATTTTCTACGATCCTGTAATGCATTTTTAAAGTTATGAATTTTGAGTTATGAATTATGAATGAATAAATAATCATTGGTTACTCGTCCATTCGAATAACGAACTTATAATTCATAACTCATAATTCATAACTTCAATTACATTTTCCCGTTCTTCTTGCAGCACTCCGGCAGCGCGTCGTGCACGGCTTGCGGGCTTTGGATCGTTTTGGTTTCGTGGCCTACGTTGGCTACGGCTTCCTGGATCTTTGCTTCGGAGATTTTAGTAGAATCGTACGAAACAGCGAGGTTTTTAGTTTCTACGTTCCAATCGGCTTTTACCACACCATCCAGGTCGGATACTGTTTTTTCAATCCGTTCTTCACACATTCCACAATTGCCTCTTACATAAAATTCTGTTTGTTTCAGCGAATTGCTATGCCCGCAGGAAAGGGCAAAGGTGACCATAAAACAAAACATGAATTTACTTTTGAAGTTCTTCATAGGATTACAGTTTTTACAGAGAATTTAACGCTTATGAGCTGAATTAGATACGCAATATAAAATATTTTCGTCAAAAATATATTGTAATCCAGTACCGGGTTACTAAATTTGCCCGCAAAAAATCATAGCATGGCCAAAATATCAGACATTTCAAACGGTACATTTTTACGCTATAACAACGATATCGTAGTAGTACTGGAATACCAACACCGTACTCCAGGTAACCTGAGAGCATTTTACCAGGTAAAAATGCGTAACATGAAAACAGGCAAACTAATTGAAGAGCGCTACAGACCTGACGAACAAGTAGAAATAGTTCGTGTGGAAGTGAAAGAGCAGCAGTACCTGTATAGAGATGGCAGCAACCTTGTTTGTATGGACAATGAAACTTTTGACCAGACTTATATTCCTGAAGAAACTGTAGGAGAAAACGTAAAATTCCTGAAAGAAGGAATGGTAATGAAAATCTCTTTTGACGGTGAAACGGCAATTTATGCAGAAGCACCAAACATGGTAGAACTGGAAGTGACCTACACCGAGCCAGGCGTAAAAGGCGATACTGCTACCAAAACATTGAAGCCTGCCACCTTAGAAACAGGCGCAGAGATCAGAGTGCCTCTTTTTGTGAACATCGGAGAAAAGATCAAAATCGATACACGTACTGGTGAGTATGTGGAGCGTGTAAAATAAATTTTATCAAACTTATGAATTGAAAGGGCCTGCAGAATTTTGCGGGTCTTTTTTTTTATCTTTTACAGTGTCGATCATTCATTCAAAGCCTGAAAAAGCAAGAGCAACAGCAAGAATATTGAGATCTCAATACTCTTACTGTTGCTCAGGACTGTAATGCTGTAGGGGGTAGAGTCGAACTACCATAGGGCGGTTAGCTACAGGACAAATAAATCAATTGTGGTCAACCCATTATCCTGCGTTTATCCCGAACTCCCCACCCCCGAGACAGGAGGGCACGGCTGCCAGTTTCGTCACCCTACAGGGTATATAAACACATCTACTATTTATTCTAAAGAACGATTCGTTTTACCATCAGATTTCTTTACTGATAATTAAAACAGGTTTTATTTCATAAAGAAAAACTTTTTTCTAATTTTAGGTCCTATTTTTAACCTTAATTATAAAAAACTAAACATTTCTTTAAGAACTTGATTCAAATTTTAACCCTGAACCCGGATTTAAATCATTTTTTAAAACCAAACAATTACTTTTTTAGGATAATTCTTGTTTTAAATAAAACTTATTGATGCAAAGCTAATAAATCTAATGTTCTATTGCAAAATTTTTATCAAAATATTTTTTAACTTGAAATATTGTTAATAAATTAATATAATAATTACAAAATTTGTAATTTACAATGAAAATATGGACAAAAATTTAGAGATTGATAAAATAGATTACCAGATCCTTTCGCAACTAATGGAAGATGCAGGCACTCCTTATACTGAGATTGCCAAAAAAATTAATGTATCCGGAGGTACTGTACATGTGCGCATGAAAAAATTGCAGGAAATGGGAATAGTAAAAGGCTCTTCCCTGGTAATTGATTATTCCAAGCTTGGCTATGATATTACCGCCTTTTTGGGGATTTATCTGGAAAAAAGCTCGTTTTACGATCAGGCTGCCCATGAATTGTTACAAATTCCGGAAGTCGTAAACGTCCATTACACTACAGGAAACTATAGTATGTTTGTCAAGATCATCTGCCGCGATACCCAACACCTGCGCGAAGTTTTACATGATAAGATCCAGAAAGTGACCGGAATCAATAGAACCGAAACGATCATTTCACTGGAAGAATCGCTGAACCGGAATATTAAGCTCAATGACTAATATGCAAAATAAGATACCAGATGCCTGATACCGGATAGTAATGTCTGGTATCAGGCATTTAAACAAACTATTTAATAAATCCGTAAAACACACCACATGCTTCTAAACCTTTTTTAATTAAATTTACGACTCAAATTAAGTGTTGGATTATGTATAAAAGGATTCTCTCCCTTTTTTTTCTGGTATTACTATTTCTCATCGTACAAAACTCGCTAGCACAGTCGGGGGATTACTATCTAAAACATTTTAACATTGAGCTTCCCAATATTGACAATGATAATTATGCCATCACACAGGACGGGCAAGGCAGAATGCATATTGCCAACCGCCAGGGCGTACTTCGCTTCGATGGCACTTTCTGGTCGATCACTCCTACTCCAGGTACTGTACTTTCTGTAAAATACGATCCTATCACCGACCTTATTTATGTGGGTTGTATCAACGATTATGGTTATATCAGAACAGACGCTACCGGTCGCGAAATATATATCTCTCTTTCCAGAGGCGATGTTTTTGCCAAAAACATCGCAAAGATCGAGGTGTTTGAAAATTTCGTTTATTTCCTTGGTGAAGATGTGCTGTTTGAATTTTCAAAAAGAGAACAAAAAGTGCTTCACTCCTACAAAGACCATGTAGTAAACTTTTTCTCTTACAATAAAAATATTTATGCCTGCTACGATAATCATACGATCTCAAAGCTGGCGATCAAAAAATTCAACGAACAATATTTTGGCAACATACCTCCTGCCGATATTATTTTTTCTACACAATTAAGCAAAACCACCAACGTAGTCGGTACGATCGATAATAAGCTGTATACCCTTTCGGGAAATTATTTTACAGAAATAAAATTAAAAGACGCTGCCTATATCGAGCACTGCGAACTACTGGACGCCGTAGCCATGGACGATAGAACCGTAGTGATCGCCACAACTAAAGGTGGTTGCCTGGTAGTAAATATTGTTACCGGCGAAACAAAATCTATCATCAACTATTACTCCGGTTTGCCCGACAACGAAGTCTACGCGATTGGAAAAGATATTTCAGGAGGCGTATGGATCGCACATGAATTCGGCGTCACCAGACTGGATTACAATCTTCCTTACCGCTGCTATTCCAACTACCTGGGGCTTGAAGGACACCTTGAAACTGCTATTACATTTAACGGAAAATTATATGTAGGCACAAACGAAGGGATCTTCATGTTGGATGAAACCAAGCTTTACAAAGAGATCCCTGAAATAAAAAAAGAAAATAAAAAAGTCACTACCGTAAAAACGGTGAAGGTGCAGAAAAAAGCTGCTGCCACTAAACCTCCCTCCAACAAAAATAACCCGCCAACCAAAACTACTGCTACCGACAAAGAGACCAAAGCTACTGCGCCCGCTAAAAAGGAACGTTTTAAAATCCGAGATTTCTTTAAAAAGAAAAACAAATCGGACACTTCCGAAACCAGTGCTAAAACAACTGAGAAAAGAGCGGGTGATAAAAAAGCTAAGAATTATTTTTTTAAAAAAATATACGTCACCAAATACAGACCTTCCGAAAGTCAATCCAAAAAATATGTATTGGAGTCGATCAAACACAGTTTCAAAAAAGTAGCGGTGGGTGATTTGAAATGTCTGCAACTAACAATTATCAACGGAAGATTGCTCGCCGCTACCAACTCCGGGATCTATGATATAAACGGTCTTACGGCTACAAGGCTTTGTGAAGATAACATTCGTTATCTCTATGCTTCCAAATTTTCCAATAAAATTTTCGCCAGTACTTCTCATGGCGAAGTACTCACCTTTGGCTTTAGCAACGACAAATGGAATAAGATCGAATTGTTCGGTTTCATCAAGCAACCGATCACCTATATCGCAGAAGACAAGAAAAAAAATCTATGGTTGAGCGGCATTGACCAGGTGTATCGCTTTACAATCGATGATAGTTCTAACATACAAGACATTTACGAACAGGAAATAAAAAATCCTTATTCGGATGATATCTTTATTACAAATCTGAACAACCAGATCTATTTCTCGCTTTCTTCTACTTATTATTATTTCGATTACAATTCCAATAAGCTGATCCGTGATACGATTACAGAAAACAAATTCAAGCACTCCGATCGTATCCTGAATTCGCAAAGCGATATACTTTGGATCCTGAAAAATAAATTCTGGCAATATTTATCAGACAAGGTGAAGAACAATGAAAATTTTGTTTACCTCTCGCTCTTCAAAAACGTCGATGAAATGATCCTCGATGAAAAGAGCAGCGCTGTGTGGGTGATCACTTCCGATAACAAGCTGTACAATCTTTCCCTGCGAAAGAATTATAATATTCTTTCCCAACCCAAAGTCTTTGTAAACGATGTGAAAAACGGACGGGGAGAATATCTTTCGATCTCTAATTTCTCTGTGCAGCAAACAGAAAGTAATTTGCACATGGATATTATCTCTGCCGATTATTATGATCAGAATGCGTTGGAGTATCAGTATAAAATTGTCGGGCTCAACGACCATTGGTCGGCCTGGAGTACTAATAATACCATCATACTGAATTACCTGGCCAGCGGAAAATACAAGATCCTGATCCGTTCGCGCAATGCGCTGGGCCAGATCACTGAAAAAGAAGCGCTCAACTTTAAGATCAAACCACCTTACTGGCAAACATGGTGGTTCTACCTGATTGAAATGATCGTCTTCGGCTCCTTATGGATCTTGTCGTTCCGGCTCAATCGAACCAATTATAGTAACCAAATCATCCGTAAGTTATTGACCTTCCTTACTCTGGTGATTACCGTGGAATTCATGAGTACTGTGGCCGAAAACATGATTAATATTAATATTTCCCCTGTCGTAGACTTCCTGGTAAAAGTGGGTATTGCAATAATCCTATTCCCCTTTGAACAACTCTTAATGAAGTTTATCGGAAAAAAATAAGGTTTTCTGTCATTTCTTAGAAATTTTAAGTACCGGTGAACGAATATTACCGGAAAATGTTATATTTTTGTACTTACAACTTGGACTAATTCCAAACAGTAAAGTCCAAAAATATAAAGCATGAGTGAAAACCTGAAAGTTCTGGAAGAAATCACCTCATCCGAATACAAGTATGGATTTGAGACGAAGATTGAAAATGAATCAGCCCCTAAAGGACTGAGTGAAGACATTGTACGTTTCATTTCCGCGAAAAAGGAAGAGCCTGAATGGTTGCTGGAATGGAGATTAAAAGCTTTCCGCCTTTGGCAAACGATGAGCGAGCCTACCTGGGCCAATGTTCATTACCCTAAGATCAATTTCCAGGACATTATCTATTATTCTGCTCCTAAGCAGGTAAAACAATTAAACAGCCTCGATGAAGTAGATCCTGAACTAAGAGCTACGTTCGAAAAACTAGGTATCTCGCTCGACGAACAAAAACGATTGACCGGTGTAGCCGTAGATGCGGTGATCGACAGCGTTTCTATCAAAACTACTTTCAAAGACAAACTTGCCGAACTAGGCATCATCTTCTGCTCCCTGAGCGAAGCAGTGCAGGAACATCCTGAACTGATAAAAAAATACCTGGGCTCTGTAGTGCCTCAAAACGACAATTACTTCGCCGCTCTAAATTCCGCCGTATTCAGCGACGGATCTTTCTGTTATATTCCAAAAGGCGTACGCTGCCCGATGGAACTTTCCACCTACTTCCGCATCAACGCTGCCGGCACAGGGCAATTCGAAAGAACATTGATCGTAGCCGATGAAAGCAGCTATGTAAGTTACCTGGAAGGATGTACGGCTCCCCAGCGCGACGAGAATCAACTGCACGCAGCGGTGGTGGAGCTTGTGGCAATGGGAAGCGCAGAAATAAAATATTCTACGGTACAAAACTGGTATCCTGGCGACAAAGAAGGTAAAGGCGGTATCTACAACTTCGTAACCAAACGCGGGATCTGTATGGGTGCAAAATCCAAGATCTCCTGGACACAAGTAGAGACAGGTTCTGCCATCACCTGGAAATATCCGAGCGTGATCCTGAAAGGCGATGACTCTATCGGGGAATTCTATTCTGTGGCTGTAACCAACAACATGCAACAAGCCGATACCGGTACGAAGATGATCCACATTGGTAAGAACACCAAAAGCCGGATCGTATCAAAAGGTATTTCTGCCGGTAAATCTCAGAACTCCTACAGAGGATTGGTAAAGATCATGAAGCGCGCCGAAAATGCACGCAACTATTCTCAATGCGATTCACTCCTGATGGGCGACAAATGCGGCGCTCATACATTCCCATACATTGAAGTAGAAAACAACAACTCTACTGTAGAGCACGAAGCTACTACTTCCAAAATTGGTGAAGACCAGATCTTCTATTGCAATCAAAGAGGTTTGGATACAGAACAAGCCGTAGCATTGATCGTGAATGGCTATGCCAAAGAAGTGCTGAACCAACTTCCGATGGAGTTTGCCGTGGAAGCACAAAAGCTATTGGCCGTAAGTCTGGAAGGAAGCGTAGGATAATGAAACTCTGTATTTCCTGCGGAAAAGAAATTCCGGAGCAACGATTGAAAATCCTACCAAACAGTAAATCTTGTGTGCAATGTTCAAATACCGCAAGGGTAGCGGGATTTCCACTGATCACCAACAAGACCACTTACTCCGAACTACAGATCGTACCACAGGAAACAGCACAGGAGCTGTATACCAAACAAGACCGGAAAGGAAGCATTTCCACCGGCGTGCAGTTTAAGAATACTCCTCCTCCCAAAACAAGTAATTTTGAATAGTTGCACCGACAGTGCATTAATTAATAAAAGAAAGAGATGCTAACGATTAAAAATTTACAAGCACAAATAGAAGGCGGAAAACAAATTCTGAAAGGATTGAACCTCGAAGTAAAAGCCGGAGAAGTACACGCAATCATGGGTCCGAACGGAGCAGGAAAAAGCACACTAGCTTCTGTACTGGCAGGACGTGAAGATTACGAAGTAACCGGAGGTTCCGTAGAACTGCTTGGAAAAAACTTACTGGAAATGAGTCCGGAAGAAAGAGCACGCGAAGGAGTATTCCTTGCATTTCAATATCCGGTAGAAATTCCAGGCGTAAGCACGATAAACTTCATGAAAAGTGCTGTCAACGAAGTACGCAAGCACAGAGGCCTTGAGCCGCTAGATGCCCCTGCCTTCCTTCGTTTGATGAAAGAAAAAATGCAATTGGTAGAGATCGATCAATCTTTATTGAAACGCTCGCTCAACGAAGGCTTTTCAGGAGGTGAGAAAAAAAGAAACGAGATCTTTCAAATGGCCATGCTGGAGCCAAAACTAGCGATCCTCGACGAGACCGACTCAGGACTTGACATCGACGCGCTGAGAATTGTAGCGAACGGCGTAAACAAACTGAAATCAAAAGACAATGCAGTGATCGTGGTAACGCACTATCAGCGTTTGCTGGATTATATCGTTCCTGATTTTGTACACGTGCTTTATAATGGTAAAATCGTGAAGACCGGTACCAAAGAGTTGGCACTGGAACTGGAAGAGAAAGGATACGATTGGATTAAAGCTGAAAATTTAGCAGTATAAGACAAAGTATATTATGGATGCACTTCAAATAAAATTACTGACCGAGGAGTTGAAAGATCTCCCGGATAGTTATTTAAAAAAAATATTGCAATACATTAATATACTTAAAGCGTCGGAAAAAAGAGAAGCTCTAAAGCCTTTCACATATGAAGAGTTTATTGCAAGATATGAGATTTCTGAAAAGCAATTTGAAGAGGGCAATGTCTTTAATGAGGAAGAAGTAAAATATTATTTCAAGAAAAAAAAGAATGAGTCTGAAGATTGAATATTCAGCATTTGAAAATAAAAATCTTAGATATATTCCATACCAAACAAAACCCTGATAAAATTACAAGTAGAGAATAGATCTCTAAAAAAATGAAAAACACTACCATCGATACAAACCTTACAGCTGTTTTGCAGGAAGAATTTAAAAGATCGGAGAGCAAAAGAAATGCAGCTGGTCCGGTATTAGCAGCCAAACAAAAAGAAGCTTTTCAGAACTTTGAAAAAACAGGTTTCCCTTCCGTTAAAAATGAAGAATGGAAATACACTAATCTTTCTGTACTGCTGAAAGAAGAGCTAAACCCTGCTCCTGGCGCTACACTTAGCAAACAAGACATCGAAAAATTTCTTTACCCGGTCGAAGCCAATGCATTGATCTTTGTAAATGGAATTTACTCCAAAGAACTTTCTACCATCCTCTCTCCCACTGCTGAGTTGGAAATATTGGAGATCAAAAACGCTGACAAGACTCTTACAGAAAAATATTTCGCAAGAAAAACTTACTCCTCTGGCGACGGACTTTCTTTACTTAATACTGCCTTTGCAGAAAACGGTTTATTCGTACAAGTAAAGAAAAACAAAGCGCTGAAATATCCGGTGATCCTTTACAACTTCACCGACAGCCGACAGGGCAATGTATTGGCACAACCAAGAAACCTGATCTTGCTGGAAGAAAATGCACAAGCAGGTGTGATCGAAACCTTCCATACATTCGGCACAAATACCGCTTTTACAAATATCGTCACAGAAGTAATTCTGAAACAAGATGCTAATCTTGACTACTACAAGATCCAGGATGATACTGAAAATAGCTACCACGTAGGTTCCACCGAGATCCTGCACGAAGCGAAAAGTTTCTCTTCTGCCACTACCATCTCCATTGGCGGAGCGATCACCCGAAACAATCTGAACATTACGCTTGATGCTGAATATTGCGAAGCGCATCTGAACGGTCTTTATATGCTTAAAGGCGATCAACATGTAGACAACCACACCATCGCCGATCACGCGAAAGCGAATTGCTACAGCAACGAACTTTATAAAGGTATCATGGATGAGCGTTCTACGGGCGTATTCAACGGGAAGATCTTTGTAAAGCCAGACGCGCAAAAAACGAACGCATTCCAATCCAATAAAAATATCCTTCTTTCCAAAGAATCAACGGTAAACACCAAACCTCAGCTTGAAATTTACGCCGACGATGTAAAATGCTCACACGGCGCTACTACCGGGCAGCTAGACCGGGAATCCTTATTCTACCTGCGCTCCAGAGGTATCGGCGAAGCAGCGGCGCAAAAATTGCTGTTACATGCTTTTGCGAATGATGTACTGGAAAGAATCAAGATCGAACCGCTGAGAGAGTTGTTGGTGCTAAAGATTGAGGAAAGATTGAAATAATTTTGTCTGAACCTTGATTTTCAGGATTAGTAGATTTACTTGATTTTTATTTCCAGAATTTATTCGTCGTTGTCATTCAGGAGGAACCCTGTGGTTAGAAATTCCGGTTCTTCACTTTACAATGCACTAGTAGAAACCCAAGAAAAAGAAACTATTAAACATTAGTGCAGAATCTGCACAAGGTTCTTCCTGAATGACAAAATTTTTACAGATCACCAAATTTTCAAATTCGCAAATCCAGTTAATCAAAATCAAGTAACTCTACTAATCCTGAAAATCAAGGTTCAGGCATCCGTATTCACCATAAACATCGCCGTCTGCGGAAACCGTTCAAACAACTCCGTTTTCATTTCATCTGTAATTGGTAATTTATCAATGGCAGTATGCATGCATTTCAGCCAGGCTACGGCATCGTCTTGTGTAATACGGTGAGGCAGGTGTCTGGCTCTCATTCTTGGATGTCCGAATTTTTCCGAATACCGCTGTGGCCCGCCTAGGAACTGGGAGAGAAACATATATTGCTTTTCCATGATCTCCGATTTGTCATTCTTAAACAAATGCTTGATCTGTTCGTCTTCAAAAACAAGATCGTAAAAATTCTGCACCAACAGTTTCAGATTTTCGTCACCGAGACGATCATAGAGTGTATTATTTTCTTCCATAAATATTATTGATACAGATGCCAGATCTAGCATTCTGCATCTTTTTAATAATAAGTGATCGCACAATTAGGATGGTTCTTTTTAAATCGTTGGATCTCATCCTTCCCTATTTTAGTGTAATAACATTTCAGTACAACTAGATTTTCCAACTTATGCACCCCTCCAAGCGTGGTGATCTGAGGGCAGCCGGAGATCTGTAGTTCGCGCAGCAAATAAAAATTATCTACTACCGACAGATCCGAAACACTGGAATAATTCAGATAAAGATTTACTACATAACGATAATTTCGAATTGGATCCAGCGTGGTAACTTTATTGTTAGACAAATCCAGGTGGAAAATTTTTTGCAGGTTGCGAATCGGCTCCAGGCTAGTGATACCGGTATTGAAGCAATCCAGATACACCAGGTTTTTCATCTGTTGTACTGGTGTCAAGTCTTTGATCTCGATTTTACGGAAAGATAATTTTTCCATATTGACAAGGTTTCTCACCGCATCAATATTTTTCACTTTTATATTGAGTGAAATATTCAGCTCTTTTAGGTTTACCAGCTCTTTCACCGCATCGATACTGTCAAGATCATTTTCTGCGCAATTGAATTTTACCAAACTCACCACCGTGGCCACCGAAGCGATCGAGGTGAGTTGATTGCCTACGCAATAGAATTCTTCCAATTTTGTCAGCTTTTCTACTCCTTTAATATTTTTAATCTGTGACTTTGAAATATCAAGATAGGTCAACGATTTCATTTTAGAGATCGGCTCAAAGCTATTAATATTGGATTCTGAAATGATCAGCTTACGCACGTTGGTAAAGGCTGAGAGCGGTTCGTAGGTTTTGAATACTGCTTTTTCAAAATTCAATTCTGACTGATAAGTAAGTCTTTCCAGGTCCGATTCCCTTGGATAAGCGTCCATCTTACGCGTCTTGTTAAGTAAAGTTTTCCATTCATCGTCTAGCCCCAGCCACCACTTCTGTAGCGGCTCCAACGGCGGTAATGCCGGCATCTTTCCTGGTTCAGTAATTGACCATAGACGGAAATTTTTGGAGAGGCCATTCTCTTTTTCAAATTTCACAAAAATAGAAACAGAGACTTCTTTGGTAACAGTATCACGCTGCAAAGAATCAGCTACTTTTTTCGTTTCAATCCAGGAAAGTTTTTTAGTAGCTTTTATTTCAGCATAATAAAATCTTCTCCATTGATCGTATCTCATTTTTTCATACGTTACTGAAGCTTTATCAATACTATGTTTGAGCGTACCGCCTTTAAAAGGAGCAAGACGGTTCATATAAACAAGGAATTTTATATTTTCCGTTTTACCCGTTGTATCAATATCATTGATCGTAAACACATCGCCTTTGGCCAACACTTCTTTCATGAATTTGATCGTAGAAGCTTTTTTCCCTTCAGGATCACCAGGTACTGACATTTTATTGACAAAAGTCAGATAGGAATCGGTAAGCTTACGCAATTCCGCTTTCTCCTGCTCAGAAGGTGAAGGTAATAGTTCTACCTGGGCGGAAGCCGCAAAACCTGTTGACAGTAGTATTAAAAATATCCAAATCTTTTTCATAAATGATTATGTCGTTTAGAAATACGGGATGCTAGGTTAAACCGTCATTGCGAGGAAGACGGCCATAAGGCCGACTGACGAAGCAATCCGTTGCTATGCAACCGTTGTCAATATGAAACCAATCGTAAAATAAACGGGCTCAAGCTTCATAGCTAAAAGATTGCTTCGTCAACATTGCTACGCAACATTTCCTCGCAATGACGATCATTTTCCGCATCTTTCCTCTATAAAGCAAAAATACCGATTTTATTTTGGCTCCCTCAATAAAATAATGTCTGTGGATAAATCGGCTTTCTTAAAGCTTTGTAATTTTGTTAATTTAGAGGACAATTTAGTATTTAGGTCAATGGCAGAAAAGAAAGTAGAATATACCGAAGACAGTATCAAGTCGCTCGACTGGAAAGAACATATTCGTTTACGTCCAGGTATGTATATCGGGAAGCTCGGTGATGGCTCCGCGCAGGACGACGGTATTTACATCCTCGTGAAAGAGATCATCGACAATAGTATTGACGAACATATGATGGGTTATGGTAAACTCATCGAGATCAAACTTTCTGATCAGAAAGTGGAAGTACGCGACTATGGCCGCGGAATCCCTTTAGGAAAAGTGATCGACTGCGTTTCTAAAATCAATACGGGAGGTAAATACGATTCCGGCGCTTTCCAAAAATCGGTTGGTCTAAACGGTGTCGGTACAAAAGCAGTGAACGCTCTTTCTTCTTATTTCAAAGTACAATCTATTCGCGAAGGCAGAACTAAAATTGCCGAATTCGAAAAAGGCAACCTCTCTAAAGACCACCGCGAACAAGCTATCGAGGAAAAGAACGGAACCTACACCTGCTTCGTTCCGGACAATACGATCTTCAAAAACTTCCGCTATATCCCCGAATACCTGGAAGAACTTATTCAAAACTATACTTATCTCAATGCAGGACTTATAATCAACTACAACGGAAATAAATATTTTTCCGAAAAAGGATTGTACGATCTGCTTAGTAAAAAAATAGATCCTGAAACGGCGCGCTATCCGATCATTCACCTGAAAGGAAACGATATTGAACTTGCCATGACGCACGGTGATCAATATGGAGAGGAATATTATTCTTTCGTAAACGGGCAGAATACTACACAGGGCGGTACACACCTGGCAGCTTTCCGCGAAGCGGTGGTAAAAACAGTACGCGAGTTTTACAAAAAAGATTTCGATGCTTCTGACGTTCGTTCGTCGATCGTGGCTGCAATTGCTATTCGCGTGCAGGAGCCGGTATTTGAATCGCAGACAAAAACCAAACTAGGCTCTATCAATATTGGTCCTGATGCGCCTACGGTACGTAACTTTGTAAACGATTTCATCAAAAAAGAATTAGACAATTATCTTCATAAAAATCCTTCCGTAGCCGATGCGCTTCTGAAAAGAATTCTTCAATCGGAAAGAGAGCGAAAAGATATCGCCGGAATTAAAAAACTTGCCAACGAACGCGCGAAAAAGGCAAACCTACACAACAAGAAACTTCGTGACTGCCGCTTCCACCTTGATGAAGGGAAAAATGAGAAAAGATACGAAACTACACTTTTCATCACCGAAGGAGATTCCGCAAGTGGCTCGATCACTAAATCAAGAAGTGTAGAAACACAAGCTGTATTCAGTCTGCGCGGTAAGCCGCTCAATTGTTTCGGCCTTACAAAAAAGATCGTGTATGAAAACGAAGAGTTCAATCTTCTGCAACACGCACTGAATATCGAAGATGGACTCGAAGGACTACGCTACAACCGCGTAGTGATCGCTACTGATGCCGACGTAGATGGAATGCACATCCGCCTGCTGATGCTGACCTTCTTCCTTCAATTCTTTCCGGACTTGGTAAGAAATGGCCATGTGTATATTTTAGAGACTCCGCTTTTCAGAGTACGAAATAAAAAAGAAACATTCTACTGCTACAGCGAAGAAGCCAAGCAGAAGGCTATCGCACGCCTTGGCGGAAAGCCGGAGATCACACGTTTCAAAGGATTGGGAGAAATCTCCCCGGATGAATTCGGTCTTTTCATCGGTGAAAATATCAAGCTACAGCCGGTGATCCTGCACAATGATTCTTCTATCGTGAAGCTTCTGAATTACTACATGGGAAAAAACACCATGGAAAGACAGCAATTCATCATCGATCACCTGCGCATTGAGAAAGATCTTATAGCAGAAACGGACAAAGAGAAGGAAGTGGCAGAGGCGTAATTCATTCCGGACAATGATTTCTCTGGTTAAATAAACAACATTGAACTTAGTTGTCAGGAGAGCTTGTTCTGGTAAAATAGAGACAGACTCTCCTGGATAACAAAGGAATATTCTGCAAATCTTTTAATCCTGAAAATCCTGGTTCAGAAAAATGCCCGACTACATAATTTATTTTTTCATCGCCGCCGCTTTTAGTTATATAGGCTCTGTAATGCCTGCTTCCGGCAATCTAATCACCATTCAAATTTCTTTAAGTAAAGGGCTGAAGGCCGCACTGCTATTTGCCTTGGGCGAAGTGATCATGGAGTGTATATATGGTTATGTCTCTCTAAAAATTTCCGACCTTATTGCTCAAAATGCTCTCAATGAAAAATATCTGAACATGATCGTGGTTCCGGTTTTTCTTTCTTTGGCTGTTTATTATTTTTTCAATAAAAAGAAAGTAGAAGAACAGCCTGAAAAAAATTATCGTGCTAATTTTCTATACGGCTTACTAATCGGTTTTCTAAATCCTCTCGCGATTCCTTTCTGGGTCTTCTATTTCAGCTATTTTTATTCCAACAATTGGGTAGTGGAAAACAGTCCTTACGAATGGGCGCTCGTAGCCGGAATTCCTGTAGGCTCCTTTACTTTACTACTCACGTATTCATTACTTGCGCGAAAGGTATCGCGCTTATTTCAATTCAGGATTGAATTATTTAACAAAGGAATCGCCGTAGTTTTTTTCCTGCTTGCAGGATATTCCTTTATACGGCTTTTAACGATGGACTGAGTTTCACCTTTGGCGTTGATACATAGCCAAACTCTTCGAAGTAAGCGGCCCATTCCTGGCGGATGCGTTTCTTTACTTCTTCTGTCATGTAGTGTTCGTTGGTTTTATAATCTTTATAAGAGCTCAACTCAAATTCGATCTGCGGACTGGCTGATTCAAAATCATCAATGTCAAGATCTTTGTAAACCTTTCTAAGCAAGGAGATCGGATCGTTTACAAGATCTTCGTAGGAAATAGTGGTAAGTCTCCCCTCAGGGATCAGCGAAAGGCTATCTATATATTTTCCATATACTTGTTTATACGAATCGAAAATAAATTCTTCCATAAAACGATTGTCTACTTCATGAAAGGCAAAGAGCGGCATTAATGTTTCGTAAAGCTTTTCATTAGAATAATAAACTTCGTAAGGATTGCGGTGAATATGAATAAACTTTGCATCCGGAAACATTTCCAGGATCTGCTGAATGCGGGCTGTATTGAAAGGGCTTTTTAATAGAAGTTGTTTTTCAGGACTTTTATAATTCAGCTTTTGCAAAAAGAAATACATTTTCTTTTTCCATTCACGCGCATACTTCTCGTCGTCTTCAAACATTACGTAGCGACGAAGGTAGGTCCAGAGATTTTGAGGAAAATAAAACCCGTTTACTATAGAAGCATCAGACATGGCTGAAATGGCGAACTCTTCTTCTTTCGGAAGATTAGATCCCATTTTCATATTATCGATCAACCTTGTTTTCGGAAGAAAATTTTTCATGATCTTTACGATCGAACTGCCGAGACTGAGAAAAATATTAGGCATCAATACCTGGTAGGTAGCTCCGTAAGAAAAACGCTCGTCTTTGCTCATCAGGTAATGAAGAAAAGTAGTACCGCTTCTTGGATATCCTACAATGAAAATCGGCTCTTTGATCTTTACCTTTTTTACGGCTCTTGTGTAGCGAAGTTTTTCGAACAACCGGAAAACATGTGTGGAAAGAATCGCCATGGTGATCCATAATACCTTGGGGATGGCTGAAAATTGGATCTTGAATTTATTATTATAAAGTACAGTAAACCAGTTAATTATTCCGTAACCAAAAGCTCCGTGCATATTAAGCTTAAAGTGCCTGTCTGGCTTGTAGCGAAGATTCATTTTAACTTTTTATTTACCCTTACTTCAAAATAACCTCGTAATACAAATATACTTCTTTATACGAATATACCGAGGAGGATCAATTTTTTCTTCTACTATACGTAAAAACGCATAAACTGATTCTTAAAAATCTGCTTTATTAAGAAATTCTAATGTATTTAAATGCCAGATACAGGATGCCGGCTCCCAGATAAATAACTGTAGATAATTATCCGGCATCTGGTATCCACGTCTTTAATATTGCATAAACAAAGAGAATTATTATATTTGTTTATGCGTCTGTTTGCGTTCGTCCTTTCTCTTTTCATTCTGGTACTTTCCACAGTACCTTGTTCGGATGATCATGAGCAAGCACAACCATCCACAGGATTAAGCGATAATCATAGTGATCACGAACAGGATTCATGTACGCCTTTCTGCTCCTGTTCCTGCTGCGGTATCGGCGGGATCGTACTTTCTACTCCTGTTTTTTCCGTTACGCTTCACACTGTCCAGACTTCCTCTCCTTCTTCTTCTCATTATTCTTTCGACTTTATCTCTTCTTATTTTTATTCTTTCTGGCAACCGCCTAAATTGAGCTAATTTTCATTTATTGACTTTATTTATTTGTCATGATTTTCCTTTACGGAAGAATCATGACATAATTATCAATTACTCAATTTGTATTTACCATGTTGGATAAAATAATTCTGTTTTCCATAAAAAATAAATTGGTGATCGGGCTTTTCACTGTAGCCTTGATCCTCTGGGGCAGTTGGTCGGCTACAAAGCTTCCGATCGATGCAGTGCCTGATATTACCAATAACCAGGTTCAGATCATCACTAATAGTCCTTCGCTGGCAGCGCAGGAAGTAGAAAGGCTCATTACCTTTCCGGTAGAAATGAACATGGCCAATATCCCGGGCCTGGTGGAAGTGCGCTCCATCTCTCGCTTTGGTCTTTCAGTGGTTACCGTGGTCTTCACCGATGAAACCGATATCTACTGGGCAAGACAGCAAGTAGACGAACGTTTGAAACTTGCCACCGGAGAAATTCCGCAAGGCTTAGGCGTACCATATTTAGCACCTGTTACCACCGGTCTTGGCGAAATTTATCAATATGTACTTTGCGCGAAAAAAGGATACGAGAACAAATACTCTCCTATGGATCTCCGTACCATCCAGGATTGGATTGTACGAAGACAATTGCTTGGCACCAAAGGCGTAGCCGATATCAGCAGCTTTGGTGGTTTTGTAAAACAATACGAAATCGCCATACAACCTGATAAACTGCGGAGCATGAACCTCACGCTGTCTGAAGTTTTTACAGCGCTGGAGACAAACAATCAAAATACAGGCGGTGCTTATATCGATAAAAAACCAAATGCTTGGTTTATCCGCACCGAAGGCCTGGTGACTAACCTCGACGATCTAAAAAAGATCGTGATCAGGAATACTTCTAATGGCTCCCCTGTATTGATCGGCGATGTAGCCACGGTTCAATTTGGACAAGCGATTCGCTACGGCGCTATGACGCAAAATGAGCTGCATCAACAAGGCGAAGTGGTAGGAGGCATTGTGTTGATGCTAAAAGGAGAAAATTCCAACGAAGTGATCGGCAACGTAAAAGAGCGCATCGAGCAGATCAAAAAAAATCTTCCGGAAGGAATTCAGATCGAAGCTTTCCTCGATCGTACAAATCTTGTAGACCGTGCCATTCACACCGTATCCAAAAACCTGATCGAAGGTGCATTGATCGTAATCTTTGTGCTGGTGCTTTTCCTTGGCAACCTGCGCGCCGGATTAGTTGTGGCTTCAGTGATCCCGCTGGCTATGTTATTTGCGCTGGCAATGATGAATTTATTTGAAGTATCAGGAAATCTAATGTCACTCGGCGCAATTGACTTTGGTCTTATCGTAGATGGCGCTGTGATCATTGTAGAAGCTACGCTGCATCATATTGCAGATAAAAAATATTCGCATCGGCTGGTTCAGCAAGAAATGGACGATGAAGTATTCGAATCCGCTTCGAAGATCCGGAGCTCGGCTGCATTTGGAGAGATCATCATCCTGATCGTTTACCTGCCAATCTTGGCGTTAGTAGGCATCGAAGGCAAGATGTTCAAACCAATGGCGGAAACGGTTTCTTTTGCCATCCTTGGAGCTTTCATACTTTCGCTTACCTATGTGCCAATGATGTCGGCCTTATGTCTCAGCAAGGCCACAACACACAAGCGTACGATCTCTGATCAAATGATGGATTTCTTCCAGCGGATGTATACACCTGTTATTCATTTTGCATTAAGGCAAAAAGCATTGATAGTTCTTAGTTCTATAGCTTTATTATTAATCAGCCTTATAGTTTTTATGAATATGGGTGGAGAATTTATTCCTACACTCGACGAAGGCGATTTTGCTGTAGAAACGCGCGTACTTACTGGTAGCTCCATGACACAGACGATTGATGCTGCACTTAAATCAGGGGATATCCTTCTTAAGAAATTTCCTCATGAAGTAAAAGAAGTGATCGGAAAGATCGGTTCAAGTGAAATTCCTACAGACCCTATGCCTATTGAGGCCTGCGATCTTATGGTTATTCTTAAAGAGAAAGAAGGGTGGACAGCTGCCGACAATCGTGATGAACTGGCCAACAAAATGCAGGAGGCGCTTGAAGAAATCCCAGGTGTTACCTACAGTTTCCAGCAGCCAATTCAGATGCGTTTCAACGAACTGATGACAGGCGCCAAACAAGACGTAGCGATCAAGATCTACGGCGAAGACCTTGACATACTTACACAACAGGCGCGAAAACTAGCTAAGCTTATCCAGCCAATCGATGGTGCCAAAGATCTGTATGTGGAAGAGGTGACAGGACTTCCGCAAATTGTGGTAAAATTTGACCGCGATAAAGTGGCGGAATACGGGCTCAACATTGCACAGATGAACCGCATGGTAAGCGCAGCCTTCGCAGGAGAAAGCGCGGGATTGATCTACGAAGGAGAAAAACGTTTTGATCTTGAAATCCGACTCCAAAAAGAAAACCGCCAGGGATTAGAAGATGTAAGGAATCTTTTTGTCACCACTTCCAATGGTACCCAGCTCCCATTGGCACAAGTGGCCGATATTAATTTCAGGGTTGGGCCGAATCAAATCCAGCGCGATGATACCAGGCGCAGGATCACTGTAGCCTTCAACGTACGCGGGCGTGATGTAGAAAGCATTGTGGAAGAGATCAAGCAAAAAGCAGATAAGCAATTGCGTTTGCCACCGGGTTATTACCTGACCTATGGAGGTCAATTCAAAAACCTGATAGAGGCCAAAGCCCGCCTCTCTGTGGCCGTGCCGCTTGCTATGGCACTTATCTTCGTTCTCTTATATTTCACATTCGATTCTATCCGTCAAAGTATTTTGATCTTTACGGCTATTCCGCTTTCCGCCATTGGCGGGGTGTTTGCGCTGTGGATACGACAAATGCCTTTTAGTATTTCCGCGGGTGTGGGTTTCATCGCATTGTTTGGCGTAGCGGTGTTGAATGGTATTGTGCTTATCGGAGAATTTAACAATTTGAAAAAAGCAGGCCTCACCGATCTCAAAGACATTATCCTGAAAGGTACCGCCACACGCTTGCGCCCGGTGCTGATGACAGCGACAGTAGCCTCGCTTGGTTTTCTACCAATGGCACTATCGCAAGGCTCCGGAGCAGAAGTACAAAAACCACTTGCCACCGTTGTGATCGGGGGATTGCTTTCGGCTACGCTTCTTACTTTGTTGGTATTGCCTGTACTTTATATTTTGTTTGAGCAAAAATTCCGCATGAAAATCCCTAAGACAACCCTGCTTTTACTACCTGTGCTCTTCTTTGCATTGCCTGCAACTTCATACGCTCAAACAGCGAAGGAGCTCTCTTTACAACAGGCAATGGAGATTGCATTGCAGCAAAACAAGAGCATACAATCCGCCCAGTATGGGATTGATTACACCAGGAAACTCAAGCAAACTTCAACCGATATAGGCAAGACTACTGCTACATTGATGTATGGACAATATAACAGTTACTACAACGACAACAACATCACGATCAATCAAACCTTGCCACTGCCTACTACCATGCACAAGCAGGCACAGTTTTTCAGCGCTGCTGAAAAAGGCGCTGAATACAATAAACAGGTAACCGAAAATGAATTGCGCTATCAGGTGAAAGCAGCCTACTACTCGCTTCAGTATTCAAAGAGTAGGGAACTCCTGCTTATAAAGCAAGACAGCCTCTTCAGCATCTTTCTACGATCAGCGGAATTACGTTTAAAAACAGGCGAAGGCAACATCCTGGAACAAGCTACTGCTGAAAGCGAGCTCTACGAAGTACGCACCTTGAAAACCCAAAACGATGCTGATATTTTAATTTATCAAAATCAATTGCAAACCCTGCTGAACTCCAACGAAGCAATTACTTCGCAAGGAAATACATTGGAAAAGCGTACGCTGAATTTTTCAGACGACACTTCGGTTGTCGGTGCCAATCCTGCTTTGCATTATTTTAAACAACAGATAAAGATCGCCGAAGCTGAAAAAAATCTTGAAAAAGCCCGGCTGGTACCGGATTTGATCTTAGGATATTTTAATCAATCTTTATACGGCACGATCAATTATCGTAATGAATCGGTTATCTCCAATGCCAATACACGTTTTCAAGGTATTTCAGTAGGAGTCGCTATTCCGCTTTGGGCAAAGCCTCAGCTAAGCAGGATCCAGGCCAATGAAGTCAACCGCAACAGAGCGCAGGCCAATTTCGATCTTTATCATAAAAACCTTCAAGGTCAGTATGCACAGGCTTTTCAACAGTATTTAAAATACAGAAATAGTTTGTCGTATTACGAAACCAGGGCATTGCCAACAGCCGATATTATTGCGAGAAACGCTTTAAAAAATTACCAAAGCGGCAACATCGGGTATGTAGAATTTTCGCAAGGGCTCAACAGGGCGTTGAGTATTCAAACCAACTACCTTAGTATTTTAAATCAGTATAATCAATCTATCATTCAAATAGAGTTTCTCGTTGGAAACCAACAATAAATACGATTATGAAAAAAATTAACTCATCCATTTTATTTGTCCTCCTTTGCTTCTTTACATATGCCTGTGGGAGCAAAACAGAAAGTGCAAAAGAAGAAGCTGTACACGAAGAAAGCGAAGTAGTAGAATTTACGGAAGCACAATATAAAACAGCAGGCATCCGGTTTGGGAAAATAGAAATGAAAAATATGAGCGCCACCATCACCGTGAATGGGATGCTGGACGTGCCACCGCAAAACCTAGTCACCGTTTCGGCCATGATGGGAGGATTTATAAAGTCTACCGATCTCCTGCAAGGAATGCTAGTAAAGAAAGGCGATGTACTAGCGGTAATTCAGAATCCCGCTTTTATTGAAATTCAAAGTCAATACCTGGAAAGCAAGCAAAGGCTGAAATTCTTAGAACTGGAATACAAACGCCAGGAAGAATTATCAAAAGAGAATGTAGCTGCTGCTAAAACTTTCCAGCAAATAAGCGCCGACTACAATAGCCTGCTCGCCACAACTGGCGCGTTGGAAGAAAAACTGAAGATCTTAAATATAAATCCAGCTACGCTCTCACAATCCAACATCCGCAGCACAGCCAATATTTATGCGCCTATCAGCGGTTATGTCACGGTAGTGAACGTAAACATCGGTCGTTATGTAAATCCACAGGACGTCATCTGCGAGATCGTAAACACAGATCATTTGCATGCAGAGCTTACTGTTTTTGAGAAAGATGTTTCCAAATTAAAAAAAGGACAGAAAATACGTTTCGTACTCGTCAACGAGAGCAACAAAGAAAGAACCGCCTCAATCTATCTGATCAATCACAAGATCTCGGAAGAGCGCACCGTGCGCGTTCATGCACATCTCGACAAAGAAGATCCTACCTTAATGCCTAATATGTATCTGAAGGCGCTTGTAGAAGTAGAAAATAATAATACTACAGTGCTGCCGGAAGAGGCCGTAGTCAATGCCGCAGGCAAGGAAGTTATTTTCATTAAAACAAAGGGACATGAAAAAGACGGATATGCATTTCAACCTGTAGAAGTAAAAAAAGGCATCACTCAAAACGGTTATACGGAAATAGTATTACCGGAAGGATTTGACATCGCCAACACAGAAGTAGTGGTGAAAGGCGCTTATGATATTCTTTCGAAAATGAATAATGCAGAAGAAGAACACGAACATTGATCTAATAAAATAAAAATTAAAAATGGATCACGAACACACGCACGAAGAAGAGGAACACCATCATCATCACGATCATGGCGATACGCATGGTTTGCGTTGGGAATACTTACTGCCTGCGGTAAGTACGTTATTGCTCCTTACAGGACTTGTACTGGATTATTTCATCAAAGATTTATTTACTTCATATATTCGTCTGAGTTTCTACCTCCTCGCCTATCTTCCTGTTGGATGGCCGGTTTGGAGAAATGCTTTGAAGACTATTCGTCACGGAGATCTGTTCAATGAATTTGTATTGATGGGAATCGCTACTATCGGAGCTTTTCTCATAGGAGAATATCCTGAAAGTGTGACGGTGATGTTGTTTTATTCAGTAGGCGAACTTTTCCAGGATGCAGCTGTAAGTAATGCCCGAGGCTCGATCAAGCAACTATTGGATCAACGCCCGGATGAAGTAAGAGTATTAGAAGGAAATCAGATCATCAATAAAAAAGCTAAGGACATAGTCCCCGGTGAGATTGTGCAGCTTCGCCCCGGAGATAAACTGTCTTTGGATGGAGAATTGATTTCCGAATCGGCGAGTTTTAATACCGCTGCCCTTACAGGAGAAAGCGTTCCGGCTACCAAACACAAAGGGGAAGCTGTGTATGCAGGTATGATCAATGAGAATCAAGTGTGTGAAATAAAAATAACACAACCATATTCAAACAGTAAACTATCAAAGATCCTGTCGCTCGTGCAGGACGCTACTTCCAGGAAAGCGCCGACAGAATTATTTATCCGGAAATTCGCAAGGGTGTACACTCCTATTGTATTTTTCTGTGCAGTAGCCATCGTAATAACACCTTATTTTCTTGCACAAATTTCTATACTTCCGGAATATATATTCAGAGATTGGTTTTACCGTTCTCTTATCTTCCTTGTGGTGTCTTGTCCTTGTGCCTTGGTCATTTCTATTCCGTTAGGTTATTTTGGCGGTATTGGCGCAGGTTCCAGGAATGGGATCTTATTCAAAGGCTCGTCTTATCTTGATCAGATGAGCATCGTAAAAACGGTGGTGATGGACAAAACAGGAACACTCACCAAGGGCGTATTCAAAGTCCAGGAAGTAAAAATAAACGAACAAGAATTGCTGCCTCTGTTAGCGGTTCTGGAAAGTCATTCTACACATCCCGCCGCGAAAGCGATTGTAGCTTATGCAGGAAATATTTCTCCTACTCTGTCCGTCGAAAAAATAGAAGAGATTGCCGGACATGGATTGAAAGGAAGGATCAATGGGAAAGAAATCCTGGCGGGAAATTTCCGGCTGATGGATAAATTTAATATTCCATACGATACCTCTTTGCAAAATATCCCATTCACTACTGTAGCCATTGCAGTGGATCAAAAGTTTACCGGATATATAATCATTGCCGATGAATTGAAAGAAGATGCTGCGCAAACGATTAAGCAGCTTCAGTCAATGGGTATAAAAACCGTTTTACTTTCCGGCGATAAAAATGCCGTAGTAAGTCATATCGCAAAACAACTCGGCATTGTCCAATACTTTGGAGAGTTGATGCCTGAAGACAAAGTAACTAAAGTGCAAGAGTTTCAAAAAACAAAACTGCCCTTGGCCTTTGTAGGAGACGGTGTGAACGATGCTCCTGTCATTGCCGTCTCAGAAATAGGAATTGCCATGGGAGGCCTGGGCTCTGAAGCAGCGATTGAGACGGCCGATGTGGTAATCCAGAATGATATGCCTTCTAAGATCGTAACAGCCATTCATATCAGTAAAGTCACAAAAAAAATCGTGTGGCAAAATATCGGGTTTGCTTTTGGCGTAAAACTGGTGGTTCTTCTTCTCGGTGCCGGTGGCCTTGCCACTATGTGGGAAGCTATCTTCGCCGACGTGGGCGTAGCGTTTTTAGCGATCCTGAATGCAATGCGGATACAGAGAATGAAATTTTAAATTTTGAATTGGTTGCCGGCAGATAATTTAAAATTCAAAAATTCAAATTTTAAAATTTATATTTGTCTTTCGATTGATCGCATATGGCCAAACAGAATCATAAAAACAGAGAAGGTGTGGTGTATTCTACCGATGAAAATTTTGAATATACCGTCAACCAGGACGAAGAAACCGATACATTGATACCAGAAAAACAACAGCTTCGCGTTTCCCTGGATACCAAGGCCCGCGGTGGCAAAAAGGTAACGCTCATCACCGGTTTTGTAGGCAAAACTGGTGACATTGAAATTCTCGCCAAGGAATTAAAAAACAAATGTGGCGTGGGCGGAAGTACGAAAGATCGTGAGATCCTCATCCAAGGCGATCACCGCGATAAGGTGGCAAAAATTCTTACCGATCTAAAATACAAAGTGAAGAAAATATAAAGTAATATTATTAGTGGTGGGGCCCCGGAAATGGGTGTCGGCACACAAAAAAAAAAAATATTACAGTTAAAAAAAAAATAAATTTTTATTTTTTGTAAAAGAATAATTTTTTTGT